>JACCDX011083822.1_pt1 | contig 23083 bp, 29 predicted proteins | sample 7449681 | NCBI WGS metagenome assembly JACCDX01 (sample SAMN15323450, study PRJNA562643) | freshwater metagenome | isolation source: river surface water | place: USA:Blue River Watershed | collected 2017-08-18
CATTACATTTCTCCAACAAAATTGGCAACTGCCGGCATATCTCCTTGGAAATGATATGTACCAATATGAGATGTTCTCATCCAAGGACACAAGTGAATCTTACCGCCAATCTTACGCCACATTTGGCAGAACATATAATCTTCTGATAGATAACGATCAGAACCACCACCAACGATACTATCTTTTGTATCAATGACTGTATCAAAGAAAGCATGAATGTATCGTGTGCCATCAAAGTGGGCCTGACCTACATGGTCTGGTTTGTAACGAATCATTGGATATGCTTCTTCCATTTTCTTAAACACTTCACGTTTAATCATCATGAAGCCAGTACCAATCTCCAATACTTCTAGTGGTTCTGTAACATTAAACTGTGCAGTACCTTTGACAGGATTAAAAACATAATCGCCAGTAACTTTTTCTAAAATACCAGGATCAATTTCAGGATTCTTGGTGATCGCTGTTTTAACAGATTTCCATTTGATTGCTTTTTTAGGATAAGGACCACCAGATACATCATTGTCCATAGCCAACAAAGCGATTACATCTTGTGGATTGAAATGGATATCAGAATCAATAAACAACATATGCGTGCAATCGGATCGATGAATGAATTCATCTACCAAATAATTTCTCGCTCGGGTGATTAATGATTCATTGAAAAGAAATGAAAATTTAATATTAATACCGTATTGAACACACATGCCTTGTAAATCTAAACATGCCTTCATGTATAAACCATGATTCATGCCACCATACATTGGTGTGGCCACGAATAGGCTTTTCTTTTGTAAGTCCTCTTTTTTTATTGAAATTTCCATTTGTTCTCCGAGAATAAAAAAGGGGAGCCTTTAAAGGCGTCCCCTAAACCTATATTAGGCTGTGAAAGAATATCCAGCACGTAAAGCGGCTTGAACCAAAGCTTTGCTTGGTGAGCCTAAACGGTAGTAACGAACTTTACGTCCATCGCTATCTGTGCGGGTATTGGTATAGATACAATGTCCTTCTTGACGCAATTCATCGATACGTGCTGAAACATTGCTGATGCCGAAACGGCGTTGTGCCTGAGCGGTTGTGAAAGTGTTGTAACCGTCTTGCTTCTTTAGTACTGCGAGCATACGCTCTTTAGCTGATAATTTAGCCATTATATAAACTCCAATCATAGTTAAAAATAAATCCTTGCGTATTGCAAGTTCTCACATCATAACATTATATATGTGTGTCTGTCAAGTATATGTGTGGTATACTTGTTTATCTGCCAACTTGTGGCAAATACTTTGCCTTGGTTTCCTCCCAAGTTAAATATATTAAATCATCATAGAAAAGTGTTTCATATGAAACATTGTTTTTCTTTTGTAGTTGCCGAATACGGCCTTTGGCATACTTCTGTTTCCAAATATCACTTAATGCTTTGGTACTGGTATCAAACGATTTTACCAATTCATCTTCTTTAATTTGTTTACATAAAAATTCATTAGTATTATTATATAAAGGACTGAAATAGATGCCACGTTGGTGTTCTGTTCTTGTTTTTTCTTTTGGTATACCTAGTTTTGGATAGGCAAAGTGTAATGAACGATTTTTATGGTCACGTTTGAGTGGTAAACCTTGTTGATTCTTGGCTTCCCACCACTCAAAATATTTGTGTGTATGGTTTTCTTTAAGCCAATTGAAAATCATTTTTTTAGTTTGTCTTGTTGGTTCAAAGGCAACTGAACCAGAAGAAAAACCCATTTTATTCCAATATTCTAGATTATCATATTGTGATAATCCATTTGATTTAGTATTACCATACAAAGATGTTGTGGTGACACCTACAAGAACATCTCCATATTTTTCTTTCCAGTCTTTTTGAACTGTATCAGCCAGACAAAGTAAAGCCAGCAATTTACCACCCATGTAATTAAAACCAAGAGGTTGTAAAGGAACGATTGTTGAACCAATCGCTGTATGGTTGATCATGTTTTGTTTTGTTTTTACATCTCTTGACCATCCAATCGAATTATCTCTCGGAGTCAAGTCCAGAAAGTCTGAGGAGATACATATTACCCCTAGATATTTACCTGTTGTTTCATCTTCTATCGTATAGAACAAGTTACGACCAATATTCGAATTGTTTTTCATTGTGGAAGAAAAAGTACGGATTGTATTCCACGTTTCAGCCAATGCACCATTATGTAATTTCAAAACAGGATTTAGTTTTTCATAATCGTCTGGTTCTGATGGCATCCAAAAATTAGATTTAACTTGTTCAATTAATTCTTTTTGTTTTAGGTCGGCCAATCGAACTTCGGTGCCATCAATTGTACTCGATTCGATTGTTGGATATCTTTCTTTAATTTCACACCATTTTTGATATAATGTATATTCACGAACATCCATATTTGATGCATATGTTAAATCAGAAATTAAAGTTTCTTTCAAGAATTCTTCATCAACATGTTCAAAAGAATCTTTTGGATTTTGTTTTTGCCATATTTCCCATTGTTCTTCAGGTGTTCCAATTTTGTCGGTCGTGACAAAAGTTTCTTCTTCACCCCATAAAGTATTTACTAGTTCAATCTTTTTAGCCATTATTTGAGTTTCAACTTTCTCATAATTTTATTTCTTTTACTCATGCCAGATTGCAAAGCCATTGGCTTAGCATGACTAGTATACACAATGCCGTTCATGTGGTCAAGCTCATGTTGAAAACAACGAGCAGATATGCCATTAAATTTTGCGTGTTTGATTTCACCAAGATAATTTTGGTATTCAACCATAATTTCTTGTGGTCTGGTAATTCTTAAACCTAAAAAAGGAAAAGATAAACATCCTTCTACCATGTGAACCTGTTCTTCTGACTGACCGGTAATCTTTGGATTAAAATATGCCACGTATTGGTTGTCAGCACCCATTACAAATACACGATATGGAAATCCACATTGGTTTGCTGAGAGTCCAATACCATGATGTAATCTACAAGTTTCGGCAAGAGATTCGGCAAATTCTTCCGGATTAACTGGTGGATTTTTAAAATCAAATTCTGGTAATACCTGTTTTAAAATTGGATCATCTTCACGAACCAAATTAAAATATTTCGCTTGTTGTTTTTTTACTTCAACTTTAGAAGCTACTTCTGTATCATATTTAAAAATTTCACTCATGTATTTTTCTCCATAATTCTTCAAATATTCCCATAGATAAATCGAATCCAACTAGTGCCTCATCAACCAATTCTAAACTAAGTTTGGCATCAATTGCTTTAATTAATCCCGGCCGATCTTCAAATTGATATGCTTTACCGGATCCAGGAACTCTTTTGGCAATCGCTTTGCCGCCATACAAATCTCCCATATGCCGAACATACACATGAGCAAATATATCTTTTTTTCTATCTGAATAATATAAATCTACAATATGTTGTCTGTATTTTTTGGTTGCTGGTAATGTACAATCTATTCCCGATTCATCAAGCTCTTTTAAATCTTCATAAATGTAACTTGTTCGTTTTATATCTTTTAGGTCATGTAACAATAAAGAGATTTCAGCAAAATATTCTATTGCACCATAAACAACAGCCATTTGTTTTAAATATAAAATATAGTGTTCTTTTGTAATATTACCATGTAACAAATATTGAACAAAAGGTTTTGCTTCTGCTTCACGATGTTTTGCATTGGTGTATTCTCTCAATATACTCATGTGGCCACCTGACTGAAATTGTTTTTCTTTTCAAATTTAATAATGCTTCTGAATTTATCAAATAACTGGTCACCTTTATGGGAGATAACAAATACGTTGGTGTCATTTCCCATATCATGAATTAATTTTAAGAATTCTTCTGTACCAGTGGTATCTAAACTTGAATCAAATACCTCATCGAGTATCAATAGATTAGTATTGGTACTGTTCTTTAATTTGGCAATCTGACGCCATGTAAACAGTAATGCTAAATCAATACGCATCTTTTCACCTTCGGAGAAATTGGCATATGAAAACTCGTCACGGTGACGGCTCTTAATTGTTTCTTCAAAGTTTTCATTGATATTAAAGTTTACAAAGAAGTCCATGGCAGTCAAATACTTGTTGATTAACTTATTCATAATAGGCAAGTATTGTTTGATAATCTTTGTTTTAATACCAGTGTCTTTCAATAAGACCGATGAGTAATCATAATAATGTTTTTCAACGGATAGTTCTTCTTGTTTCTTTACCAATTCAGCCAATTGAACTTTCAATTCTTTTAACTTGGCATTTTCTTCTTCTAACGAATCTTTCTTGGTTGATAAATCACCAATCTCTTGCTCAATTTTATTAATGTAAGAAAGTACCGCTGATATGGTTGAATTGTGTTTGACAATTTCATTGTTGTGTGCAGTAATATGTTGAAGGGTTTTCTGTATGTATTCTATTCTATCGTTTGTTTCGGTAATCTGTTTCTCAATATCTTTCAAAGCCACATCAACTTCACCTTTTGTTTCATTAAGTGTAACAATCTGTTGAGCTTTAAATTCGTGATCGATACCTTGTTTGCAAGTAGGACAATTATCATGGTCATGGTAAAATACCATGTCTTTCTCAAGTTTCTTCAAACGAGATTCTAATTTTGATTCGTATTGTACCAGTTTAGAACTTTTCTTTTGTATTGCCATTTGATCGGCAATTTTACTTTGTAACACATCAATATGCTTTTGAATCAAAGCAACATCTTTGTTTAACTGTTCTATCTGTGTATTGCTGGTAGCAATCTCTGCCTTTTTCTTTTCAATCTCGGCTTCATTGTGTTTCTTGTGCTCTTCGATAGACTCTTTCTGCATCTTAATCTTCTCAGCACTCAAATCCATTTCATATTTTAGTTTCTGATTACTATCTTTTATTACTGATAATCTATCTTTAACAATAGAATTCATAGAAGAAAAGATTTGAATATCCAACAAATCTTCAATAATCAATCTGCGGTCAGATGCCGAAAGTTGCATAAACGGAACAAATGATGCTGATCCAAGAATTACAATCTGTGTAAAAGATTTATAGTTTAATTTAAGTATTTGTTTTTCTAATACTTCTTGGTAATCTCTTGAAGCTGCATCTTGGTTTAAAAGTTGACCATTGCAATAAATTTCAAATGTATTTGGTTTAATACCACGAATAACCTTATACATTTTTTTACCAATAATAAATTCAATCTCAACAATGGCTTGTTGTTGATTAATTGAGTTTAGTAGATTTGGTTTATTGATTTTACGAAATGGCTTACCAAATAAACCAAAACATAGAGCATCTAGTATGGTAGATTTACCAGCACCGTTTTGGCCAATAATGAGTGTATTGGGTGATTTGTTTAGTTGTATTTCAGTAAAGTATGTTCCTGTTGAGAGAAAATTTCTCCAACGGACTTTTTCAAATATAATCATGCTTGTTCTGTATTCAATGCCTCAACATATAGTTCTCTTAGAACTGTTTTTAATTTGTCATTACTGATACTTTCTTCTTCAATCGTATCCACATATTTGTTTAATATGGTTAAAGTATCTTCTGCTTGATCTATCATATCATCTTCCAAGCCTTCTGTCAAGTCAGTAAAATCTTCGGCAATGGTAATATCGACAGGATTAATCGAATACAAATTGGCCATAAACTTGTCAAAGAGATATGGATTGGTTTTATTGATGACCACTACCTTAACATAGGTATTGATGTATTTGGTTAAATCTTTATTGGTAATCTCAGTAATAGATTCCTCTTTATCATCATAGATGATTTTGTGGAACATTACATTTGGATTTTTTATAAAAGTAAGATTGCGATCATCAAGATCAAAAATATGAAAACCTCGGTCATCAGCATAATCTTGCCAAGTAAGTTCATATGGATTTCCAAGATAATAAATGCCGTCAGCGTTAGACCTATGATGATAGTGTCCGCTAAAAGTAAAATCAAAGCGTCTGAATAATTCACGGCTTAATCCGTCCTGACTTGGCATACCACGATGCATTGCGAAACCTTGAATCTCAAAATGACCCATGCAAAGTGTGGCATCCGTATTTGTAATAAGATTGATGCTCTCTTGATAATTTTCTGGACAAATCCAAGGCATCATGCAAACTTTTGTATCATCAAGTGCAATCACTTTTGGTGATGAGATTACTTCAATGTTGGTATATTCTTGTAATAATAAATCTACCGAATTAACTTGATTTGTGTTCTTAAAGTATGTATCATGATTGCCTGCCAACATAAACACTTTAATGTTTTTGGCATACAATCTATCAAAAAACATTTCTCTTGCTCGCTTGAGTGTAAAAAAGTTTACATATTTTCTACGATCAAACGTATCACCCAAAATAAGAACAGTATTAATGCCGTGTTCTTCAAGAGCTGGAAAGAAAGTGCCAGAATAGAATCTTTCATAATAATCGAGGAAATGAATTGAATCGTTACGAGCACCAAAATGTTGGTCGGTTATAATTGCTACTTTCATTATTTAAAACTTTCTATACCAAATTTTTCTTTTGCCATCTTGGCTGTTTCAGGATGATAGTGTTTACGGCAATCAAATTGCCTGCATGATTTTGGCCGATATTCATATATTGAACATTTGCCATCGATAAACATTGAACAACCACCTGTTGGTGTTTTCTTAAACATCGCCACGGTTGGTCCAATATTTGGATTCTCTCGTAACATTTCTGGTGTTGGTTGTATCAAAGCAAGAGGATATCGACCAGATGAAACTTCTTCAGGAGTTAAAAATGGTGTTAATACTTCACAACACTTTGCACAAGTACCACAAGGAACATCAGATATAATTTCATCACTATCAACCGATGTCAAATTAATATTAATAATTCTATATTTGTTCTTCAATCTTTTCTTTCAATATCATCTTCTTCACATTTTTGACCATACTGTATCTCTACGATTTTTAATGGTTCGTTTTCATTATTTTGTAATTGATGCCATACACCAATTGGTATATTTACTGTATTGTGTTTGTAATAAGTATTTTTAGAGTTATAGTTTTGTCGTTCTTCAATTACAGTTGCAATACCTTCAACGATATGCCAAAGTTCATTTCTGTGTTGGTGCCTTTGCATTGTTAAAGATTGACCAATATTAACTACCAACTCTTTAACTTTGGTATTTGGTGTTTCATATAACACACGATAAAACCCCCAAGGCCTTTGTGTTTTAGGAAACTTCCATTCATCCAATAGAGATGAAGATGAGTTTAATTTAGTTTCACCACCTACACCAAAAACAAATTCAACACCATCAATATTCTTTTCTGGTATATTATACTCAGTTCTGTCACCACCATTGGCAAATATAATGTTACATCCGGTCCATGTTTTTTTAACGGTATCTAATAACTTAATTGCTGTGCCATCCGTGTCATCAAAACTTACAACAAAATCGACCGGTTTAAGTTCTTTGATAATTCTAGACCTTTCATGCCAACTCATGAATGCTCGACCTTTTTTACGAATCAACCATTCGTCACTATTAATACCAACAACAAGTATATCACCTAAAGATTTGGCTTGATTTAGATATGAGATATGGCCAGAATGTAGAGGATCAAATCCTCCAGAAACAACAACTACTGTTTTAATTTCGGTCTGGTTTTCTGTGGTCAATGTTGTCATAATATTTGATTTCTAATATAGAATCAACTGGTTGTTTAATGCCAAATAATGCAGCATACTCAAATTTTTCAAACTCTTTTGTGAGAACATAATCTTCCAACAAATAAGTTACTTTATACATTATATCACTCTCCTAAAAACTTTTCAATACCTTTGGGCTTCTTTACCGCTTTTTTATTTGTTTTGGCTTCTTCATAGTTTTCTATGAATTCAGCAATATTATCATACAGTTCAAATTGCCGTGAAGTGCCATCTTCAAATTCCATCATTTCAAATTCATCTAATATACCAATTTGTTCTGTGGCTTTATACTTCACATATAGTTGTTTCTTTTCTTTGCCAATTCTCCGTAAAAAGGCATAGTAGATAATTTGTGTAAAGTATGCAAAAGGGTTTTTGGACTTACTAGGATCAAAGTTATCAAAATACATTAGGCAGTTTTCAATACCATCTGCCATCATTTCATCACGGTAAGTATAGTTTATGAAGTTAGGTTTATGTGATAGACCCTCTGCTATCTTCATAAAGCACTCACCAATGTAGTTAGGAATCGGTGGAGAAGGCAGTTTATTCTTCTTAGCGTCTTTCTGTGCCTTCTTGTAATCGATTAGTGCCTGTAAAAAATCAGCATTGTTTATATAATGTTTTTGTTTATTTGTCATATTTACCACATAAAGTTATTGACATTCGCTTGACAAGTGTGTAAAGTCGAGTATGTCCTGGTTTGAAGATTAATGTAATGTATCATTTCCTTGGTTAATCATGTTATATTCATCTACGATTTGTTGTATCTCCTCGTCTGACATTTCGTTTACTGAATTCTTTGCTTCTAACAAACGTTTAATCTTTTCCACAGTATTCAAATAATATTCGGAGAATTCATCGTCTGGTTCCAAAACACAAAGAACATCGTGAACTTTCAATTGAATGTGGTTCTTTTTTAGAAGTTGTACAGGCAACCAATGCCTCATGACCAAACCAGAATGATCACCACGGTAATCAACTTGAAATGCCATTGGTTCGTCAATATCATAATACTGAACACCGTTGGCAGTTACGTCACCAATAATATCTTCACCATTCTTTAAACGAACTATTTTTATTGTATTCATTTTTTTAGTCCTATTTTGTAAATTTTGAATGGAAACTTTTCTTCATTGTATATTTTGGTTCTTTCAATAAAATGCTTTAGTGTAAAATTCATATGTTTCTTATATCTTAAATCGTCTGCAATGTCGTAGAGAACGGCTTTCTCTTTATTATCCGACTGTCGTAACCCCCGGCCGATTGATTGTAGATTTCTAATTCGTGATTTGCTTGGGCTTGCGAATATGATGTTGTGTAGGTTTCTAATGTTAATGCCAGTACTAAAAGTACCAAAAGAAGCCACAACAATCGCATCGTTTTCTATCTCCATTATTCTTCTTATTTCTTCTCTGTCAACGGTATCAGTACCACCATAAACAAAGAATACTTTTCGTTCACCAATGTTCTTGGTGTTCTTAATCATATCATATAATATTTGACCATGTTTGTCAACCATTTGATACAATATTAACGTATTATTACCTAAGCTAACTGCAAGATTCTTAATGAATTTGTTTCTGTTTTCGTTAGAAATTAGATACTGTATTTCTTCTTGATAGGTACAATCTTTCATTCGCAAACAAATATCATCATCATGCTTTAATATTAAACACTTTATTTCAAAATCGGAAAGTTGTTGTTTATCAATCAACTCTTTGGTAGTAATTACCTTTTTAACTGAACCAAATAAACCTTCTAAAACTAATTTGTGTGTTTTTGTACCATCTAAAGTACCTGTTAAACCTATCCTATATTTAGCATTAACACAGGATGTAAGTATTGTGGTCAATGATTGTGCTTTGAATAAGTGTGCTTCATCACCAATTACATAATCAAATTGTGCAAAATATTCTTTTGGCATCTTATAAAGAGATTGCCACGTTGAAATGGTTAACGGTTTGTCAGATTCTTTTTCTTTGCCTTGGTAAATTCGATGCACATTTACCATTTCACCATTGTTATAATCACCAAAGTCTGAGTATAATTGTTCAACTAATGAAGTTGTAGGAACAATAATAAGACCTTTGAGATTTTGATAATGGTGTAACTGACGAAAGATTAGATAGATGATAAGAGATTTACCAGAGGCAGTAGGTGAAACCAACAACGCTCGGCGTTTTTGCATGGCATGAATATAGGCATCAATCTGATGTTCTCTTACATCAATTTGTTCACCACGGGAATGTATGTTTAATGAATCGATAAATTTTTTGGCATGGTATACCGAATACTCATCTTCGATATCTGGCCTTGGATCACCATATTCAAATTGATATTGCCTTTCTTCACAAAATGTTTCAATGTATGGTAATAAACCAAGATAGATTTGATTCGTTTGTAAATTAAACATACGAATCTTTCCATCCCATACACGATTACGGTAAGCAGGAACAAATTGATAACCAGGAACAAAGAATGTAAAAAACTCTGATAACTCTTTTGCGATATGTTTTTCACAAGTTATCTTGGCATACACCTCATCTTTTTTAGATATTAATAATTCACTCATTCTTTTTCATTAAACTGGTAGAACCATGAATCAGGAGTACCAACACTCCATTTTGATACATTTTCTACCGAATAAACCTCTGTAGGTATTTTAAAGTCAGGTGTTTTGACAGTTGGTGGTACCAGAGATACATCATACCATAAACAACGATTGTTTGGTTGACATGCAAACTGTCCATTATCTAGTTGAATAAAATTATATGATTTGTGTTCTTGCACACCTTCTGAGAAACTGGTGTCAATGCGATTAAAATCTGGTGCCGCAAAATCAATCGTAAACAAATATTTTCCAAAATGAAACTGACGGTCTTTCCCAAAATATTTTACTTTGAGGCCACGCAAGTTGGACTTTTCGATTACTGCCATGTCATATGAAAGGCAATCCCAAATTTGTAGATTGTCTAACGGCAGATATTCATCAACAGGCTTCCATACATACGCAGAGATTGGCAATTTATCAAACAATGCACCATAATCTGTCAACATACATTCAATACGAAAGGCTTGACCTTTAATTGCCTTGGCAGTCATCCATACACAAGGTTCTAATTCACCATGACCTTTTTCATGGTTATACAGAAACTCCTTACGAACAAAACATTTGACTGGTGGTATGTTTGCAACAAGAAATGCCATTACTGACCTCCGATAAATTTTTCCCAAGAGATAAAATCTCTGAGTTGCCATGTTCTTTGTTTCAATTCATTCATCACAGATTCTAAAACGGACACACATTCTTCATGATACACTTTCTTTTCTAATAGTTTTATTAGATCGGTATCGGCTTCAAGGTAAGTGCTGATGTCTGATTTGAGTGTGAATTGAAATGGTTCCCAACCATATTCTTGTAGTTCTTCTTGGGACATTTTGCCTGTATAGTATTCCCATTTGACTTTTCTCATACGGAGATAATCAAAATGAGCCTTTTTTGAGGCAATCTTATGCTTGGTTAATATCGATAGATATTTGTTGTGTAATACGGGTATACGGAGAAGTTCTTTACCTGGTTCGGTCTGATCCATCTCAACATCTTTTTCCCAATACTTCAAAATTTGTTCTAAGTTTTCCATAATGTTTTCAATAGTTTAACACCAATTTCACATACTAACACATATTGTTATAATATGTCAAGCTTTATTGTGGTAATGGTACAAAATTAAAATAATCAAATACAAAAGTGGCATCACATGATATTACATCTTCTGCCGTTTGTCTGGTATCAAACTGTATGTCTGATAAAGAGATGGGGAACACATTAATAAACTGGATTTTTACAATAGGATTATTGAGAGCAGACAATACCGTTAACATGGCATCTGAATAATAACTTGGTTTTTTACTGCCAAATTTGGTATTCTGTTGTGATAACCTATTCCTTTCAGAAAAACTCTCTGGAGATGCGATGGAACGGAACCAATCATGGATTTCTTTCCATGACAAGACCGCTCCGTCAACGGGAAAGTTAATGTTCAGTTGGTTATACATCATTTTATTTCCAGGTGCAAACACATCTACGATAGGAAAGGTCATTTGGGCCTGTCCTATACTCATTCCTGGTATGTTTATAGACTGGCAAAAATACTGGCAGTTTGGTATCCTATCAAAAGTTAAAAGAAACTTTGACGGTTGTAGATAACCAGTATTTTCTGGTGTTCTTGTGATAGCGGTCATTTATTAAGGTACTCTCTTAAATCCAACATTTTTTCTTTTTCAATCATATCAATGATGTCGGAAGTTAAATCGATTTCTTTTTGAATGAATAACATCTTATATCGGAGTTCTTCCAACTGTTTGTTGTAATACTCCAATTCTTTTCTTTTTCTGGCACGAAGATCAACTAAATCGTTGATTAGTATGATATCACTCATGTAAGTATTTAGGTCATAAAAAAAGAGACCACCGAAGTGGTCTCTTTGAAATGTCCTTCTTGACGAGGACTTTTTATTACATCAAGTTCTTGACGCCGAACAAACGATAGTAAACGTTTGAACGTTGATCGAGAGCACCATTGCCTACCAAAGAACCTTTGGCGAATGGGTTGGCTACCATGCCGTAACGGGTCTTGAAACCAATCTTTGGTTGGAATGTGAATTGGTCTACAGCACGAACCATCTGTAATGGAACGTATGGGCAATAGAACAAACCAGCATCGTATGGGCTAGAACCTTTGTAACCGATAGTTACGAGTTCTTGGTTGCTTGTATAACCACCAAAGTATGGGTCAATGTAGACCTTGATACGACCATGGAGTAAACCAGCAAATGTGTTGCCTGTGTCATCTACTTGCAAATCAGCAGACAGAGCAGGAGTATATTGCAATACACCAGCCATTGCCATAGCAGAAGCAACGTCAGAAGAAACGATCAACACGTTACCTTTTCCACGACGTGTTTGCTTAGCGATTACGTTAGCATCACGCTCGATTTGGAAAATTAGACCCTTGAAACGCTCAACAGACCAACGACCGTTGGAATCTGTATCGAGGTCGAAATAACCAGCAGTTGTTGTACCATACTGAGCACCAGCAACGGCAGTCGTATAAATTGTACGAATAACTTCACGGTTGATTTCAGCGAGGATTTCTGTAGACAGAATGTTAGACAATTCTGTTTCAGCATCAAGACCATGAATTGCTTTCAAGTCTTGTGCGAGTTCTAAAGAATACTCAGCTTTCAAAGCACGGCTTTGAGCAGTTACAGTAACTTTCTCAATCGAGAATGCCATCTGTTGGAAAGCATTTCCAGAATCAGAACCTAAAATCTCAGCGTTAGCTGTTGGCATTGCGATACCAGAGGTGGTTGTCAATGCTGTTGGATTTTGGAATGTGTTAGCTGTATCTTGTGCTGTTGTGCCTTGGAAACCATATGGGTTTGTTGCAGAAACAGAACCAGAGAACTGTGTATTTGGCTCATTGAAGAAAGCCTCAGTTCCGTCTTGTGTGCTATAACGAGCACGCATTGCAAAGATCAAGCCTGTTGGGCCTGTCATTGGCTGAACGCCAGCTACGTCATAAGCGATCAAATTTGGAAGAGCACGGCGAACCAAGCTGATCAAAATTGGATCAAAGTTCTGAATTGCGTTACCAGTAGCATTCTCTGGACCAGTTACAGAAACTTCGTTAAGGGCCATACGGTCTTGCGACATAGCTTGTTGTTGGTTCTCTAATACGAGAGCTGTAACAGCCTTCTTGTATGGATCTTTAATGGCTTCGAGTTCTGGATGCTCCAAAACTGGTGTCCATTTCTTTTGTAGTTCTTCAGTCATATACATTTTTTGTTTTCCTTTGTTTGTATATTATTGGTTATTTAACCAAAGTTTGTGAAATTGTTTTTGCATATTGTTCAATGAGAGGATCGAAAGATTTTGCTTCTTTCTTTTCTTCTTCAATTTGAACTTCATCGTCTAGAGCGGAATTGTCTGCTACTTTAACATCAGCTTTGAAATATGATTCTTTCAAAGTAGACAGTTTTTCAACAAACTCTTCCTCAGTAGTAAATTCCACACCCTCTGCGAGTGATTTTAATTTTTCTACTTGGGTTTGCGTCAGGCCTTCACACGCTGTGTAGATAGCCTCAATTTTTTTCTGTTCGCTTAGTTCTTTCTTAAGCTCAATACCTTTATTGATTTGCTCGTTTAAAGAAGCTTCGAGTTCTTCAACACGGGTTGTGAGTTCTTCTACAACGTCAACCTTCTCTTGTGGAATGTCGATGTAGTGCTCAACGAATAGATTACGTAGACCGTCAATAAAATCTTCTACGATTTCAGCACGTAGGCCTTTTTCGATAGCGATTTCATTTTCTTTCATCCATTCTTCAACAACGTAGTTAAGATAATCGTCAACTTTAGTTGCCAAATCTTCTTTAACTTCTTCGATAGCATTTTCAAACTGCTCGAGCATTTCGGCTTCAGCTTCAGCAATAACTTCTTCTGCACGTGCAATAACGGCAGCTTCAAAAATTGTAGTAGCTTTTTGTACAAATTCTTCAGAAAGATTTTCGCCAGACATCAACGCATCGATATCTTCTTTCATCTTTTCTTTATTGATCATTTTCTTGATCAAAGCTTTGTCTTGTTTCTCATCTTCATGGCCTTCTTCTTTTTCAGCTTCAGCAATAACTTCTTCTTCAGCTTCAGTTTCTTCGCCATAAGATTGGAATGTGGCACCAGGATTTTTAGCAAACTTTTGTGAAGCGGCTTTGCCTTCTGGTTGTTCTACAGAACCTTGCTCTTGTGGTTGCTTAGCCAGTTTCTTCATTGGCTCAGAACCTACAGGAGGTGTTGCACCAGGAGCAGTTGCTGTTGGAGCACCTTTAGTTGCGTCTGGACCAGCATCGGTTGTCTTGGTAATTTCTGTACCAATGTCGCCAACTTCTTTAGTGCCGTAAGCAACATCGCCAGTTAATTTTTGTGGTTTATCTTGGCCAGACTTTTTGCTTGCTACAGATGCAGCAAGAATTTCTTTAGCGGCTTCAGACAGATTAAATTTTGCCATTTTGAAAATCTCCTTGATTTATATTGGATATTTATATTTAAAGTTTTTTCATGAAGTTCTCAAAAATGCGTAGACTTACTTCTTCGATATCCCTACGTGAGGCCTTCTTTACTTCATTGACGGCTTGAGAGTATTCTACTTCAGTCCAAACACCATTGACTAACATCCATTCTTTACCTTCCATAATGCCTTGGACAAACGCTCCAGGCGCAGAAGGGTCTGCTACTATATCTGCCGCTGTGGCTAGATAAAAATCGGGCTGAACGACATTAACTCCATTGACATTCTTTAATGAGCCCATGCCTCGGGAAGATACACCTAGTTGAGCACCGCCTTCAATAAGACTTCTGGCGATATTACCCATAGGAGTATCTAAAATCTTTGCTTTACCGATCCATTGTGTACCATCTTCTTTTAGTGAGGTGATCATATGAGATACACGATCCAAGTTAATGGATGGTGATTCTGGATGACCCAATTCACCAAAAGCACGATGTTTATTAATGTATTCTTCTGTATAACGAGCAACTTCTTTTTTCATTGTGTTATACTCATACAGACGACCATTACGATTCTTCTTCTCAGCAACAAGGAATGGACCTTCTATATGCAAACTTTTTTTACCATCAGAATCTTCTACAAGATAACTGACTGTTTCGGTTATTTCTTTAATTAACTTCATAATCCGTATGTTCCTCTTCTTCTGAGTGATATTCTTCTTTTTCTTAGAGCCTGTTGCATTTTGGCTCGTCTTTTAAATTTGGCTCGTCTGGCTGCCATTTTACGGTGTCTACGTTCCATCGGACTCATACGAACCATTTTACCACCACGAATGGTAAATCCTGGAACTGCAGACAACTTTTTACGTCTTTGTACTTTACCACCACGAATACGAATACGAACCATTTTGGTTCTACCCATCTTCATGATGTTGCCTTCAGATATTTCTTCTATCTCAAAATCTACTTCGGCACCACATTCTTCAAACATTTCCGCAGCTAAACGGAGTTTTATTTGGTTAATCTTGTTTTCGATTATACCTTTTAATTTTTCATCTAAAATGTTTCTAGCTTCTAAAACATTGTTAGAAAGAAGTTTTGAAACAAATCCACTCATTATGGTGCAGGTCTTATAGAATAGTCACCAAAATTGAATGCAGCAGGATCATTAAACTGACCACGCTGATAGTATTCGTTATGTTTACGTATGTCTAATATGATTGTATAGGCACCATTTGCTGCCATATCTTTTGTAGACACACCAATGTTACCATTGCAACCTGCTGTGTTTTCAGCATTATTTGGAATAGTAGGCCAGTTTGAATTGCCGTCATACTCACCGTTACCAACAATGTTACAGATAGGTAAAGGTGTTGATGCTGTCCAATAAAGTTGCACCAAAGTTCCAGTAGGAACATTGTACCAAATACGGTTAACTGATAAACCATAAAAAGGTTTGGCGGTATTACTTTGACTTAGAGCAGACCGTAGAGGAACATTATTTGCATCAAGAGCACCATACAAAGTGTTGGCTTGAATACGAGCAGTATTATCTTCTTGGCCTGAACCATCAAAATTACCAGTAATTTTAATCACTGCACTTTCCGTAGTATCTTTTATTACTTGATATGTAAATGAATTTGGCATTTTTTATTCCTGTTTAAATTCTTCTGGTATTGTTAAAGACCATTGTGAAGCGTTATATGGTATGGTAATGTATTTATTAATTTTATCCACATAGTAAAGAGCCACTCTTTGTCCGTCACCAAACTGACGAATGGATTGTCTTTTCATAATCATAACCGCCGGCGGATCCGCTGGCAGTTTTGCTTCATTAATACGATGTTTTTGAAACTCTTTAAGTGTTTTCACTCTCTGTTTCCTGTGTTTCTTGCTGAACGATTGCTGTATCTTGTGCAGTGGCTTCTGCTGGTTCATCGTTCTGTGCAATTAAATTTTGTGCAATTTCTTGCTTTTTGGCTTCAATATGTGAAGTCACTCTATCGTGAATGGCTGCATATAAAGCATCTTTAAAATCAACACCATTACCTTGGTATGCGTAATCGATAATTTGTTTTGTATCCATTTTATTCTCCAAAAATATTTATAATATTCGCTTCAATTTTGTTATTGTGCTGACTTCTTCTTGTTGTTTTTTAGCTGCTTCCGCCTGTGCTTCTAAATCGTCTGGATGTGTTGGTTGTTGTGGTACATTAGACATCATTTGTGCCTGTGCCACGTCATTAGTAACACCAACTGGCAATCCAAGGCCAGCTTCTTTTTCTTCATCCATTTCAATCTGCATTTCTTTGATCTCATCGTCAGTTAAACGCAATACGTTTCTTTGAATCCAAGACTGTGAGAAATATCGACCTGTATATGGATCAACAGAACTCAATAATGACAATCGTTCTTTCATTAACTCAGCATCTTTGAGTTCTGTAAAGTTATTGTCTTTAATAAAATCGTAATGAATGTATTCTTTAAACGAATCCCACTCATCAGCGGTACAAATACCTTTTAGTACACATTGTACTCGCATTGTTTGGTCAAACAAATCCGAAAACTTGTTACGTAAACGGTCAACAAATTTAGAAAACTTTAGTTCATCACGGGTAACTTCAGCTACACGACCAAGAGAAAACCCTTGGTTTGGTTCTAAACGAGAAATTGGTACGTTAAGTGATTTGTATAGTTTCTTTTCAAAATACTTAACATCTTCCAACTCACCTAAGTTTTGTCCACCAGGCAGTGTAGAAATTTCGGTGCCTTTACCGCCTTCACGGCGTGGTAACCAGAAATCTTCCATCATCGATAAGAATTTACGGTCATCACGGATTTCACCTGTGTTGGCATCATAGACCAACTTGTTTTTATACTTGACCATAATATCACGGAGATATTGTTCTGCCTTTAATTTTGGCAGATTACCTACGTCAATATAAAATATACGGCGTTCTGGTGCACGGCTAATACGATAGATAACTGTTGCATCTTCAATCATACGTAACTGATTGAGTGGTTTAATTGCTTTATGTAGATACGACAACACAACAGCACGGCGACTGTCCATAAGACCAGAAACAACAGAAACAATAGAATCGGTAGTAATTCGAATACCAACAGGACCAAAATTAGAAGATGTTCCTGTGGTAACTTTATCGTTGAATATGTAATACTCGTTGATAACTTTCATTACCTCGACACCAGTTCTTGGGTCTTTTTCTTTTTTCATCTCACGAATCTTACGTAATTTTCGTGGATCAATATATCGTAATTCTTTAATGCCTTCCATTGGCTTTTCTTTATCAACAATCATGTGATAGTATAAACGGCCATCAACATAATACCTACGGAAGATATCTTGTGCCATATTTTTATAATTCAATAGACGCATGACTGTTTCAAATTCGTCTTTTATGGCTTTTTTAATTTTGTCTGGTTGTCTTAAATCATCTAACACCAGTTTAATAATTTGTCCATCATCATCTTGACAAATGGCTTCTCCTACAATATCATCAATTGCAGACTCAATTTCTGGCTGCATTGACATCTCACGGTATCGAGAAATTAATTCAACATCATTTTTTGCTGTGCCGTCTAGATCAACATATGTACCATAATAAGCGGCTGAAGTAATAGTAAGAGCGCCATCCTCATTTGATGGAGGCGTGAAAGATTGTTGCACTTCTCTGGATTCTTCTTCCTTATTCCGTGCTATTGTAAAGCCAAAGAGTGAGAATTTATTTGCCATAGTATTTTATTCCAATTCAAAAAAACATAATGGAGAGAACCGAAATTCTCTCCGTATAATAATGTATATTAACTTGTTTGATCAGCTTCCCACCATTGATAGGCAAATGTTACCGCATATTCTTCGATAACATCATTCGAGCCCCAATCCAAATCGATTGGAGCAATATCAACAGGAAACATTCCAACAAACTTATATGATTTCAACGGATCGCCAGTTTTTCCATACTGAGTGACACTAGCATCAACAGAGTAACCTGATGGTGCTGCAGCTTGGTTATTACGTAGGTTACCAGCATGACTATTGATAGAATTCATCCAAGATTCTAAAGAATTACGGATGGTAAAATCTTCATCATTGATAACTTGCAATGTCCAGTCAGTAAAGGTACGGTTGCCAGCAAACTTTAATTCACGACCAAAGTAATACAGAGGTACGGTACCAATTGTTGCACCAGGTAATTGTGCCGACTTAGCTTGAAACGTGGCTTTTTGACCTGCTGCTGTACCGCCAGCTGCAATTGTTGGAAATACGAGAGAGACCTGGAATAGATTAGGACGAGCTCCGTCACCAATCATATTTGATCTAAATTCTGCTACATTAAATGCCATTTTTTTCTCCTATTCGTTGAATTATTTATTAAGTTCTACCAACGATTTCAGTAAAATCTACACCAGTTCTAACTGCTACGAAACTCAACTGAATGAAGTTGATGGCACGAGCAGGTTTGATATAGATGTCACCAACGAATTGATTAGAATCAATGACTTGCGGTGTGTTATTTGTTGTATCACAAACAACACGGTAGTCATAGATACCACGGCGACCTTGAATATCACGGAGGAAAGGTGTAACTAATGCAACAAATTGGTTGCGTGTAAATTCGTCATTGAATTCAAACAATGAGAACTTGGCAGCTGTAGAGATTGCTTTCTCTAGTACAATAAACAATCTGCGGACGTTGATTCTGTCAAATGCAGATGGTTTTGTTTGTAAGGTTTTGTCACCAAACAATACAGTACCTTGACCAGGGAATGTGCCAACTGGATTGATACCGATAGCATATAAAGAATCTCTCTGTGTCTTGGTTGGATTCCAAGCCAACTTAGTAACATTCTTTAGATTGCCACGGTTAAATCCTGCTGGTGAGTACCATGGATCACGGACCGAATCAGTATACACACAGGTACCAGCGATGTCACCATTTAATGGAACATAACGGTATGTGTTATTATACTTGTCAAACATATATTTCCAGCCAGAATCAGCTACAGCATACGATGTTGAACGTGCCAATGCTGTGTGCCATGTCTTAATATCATCAACTTCATCACCAGAGTTATTAACAACGGTTGAAGATGGTGGCGATATGAAAGCCATACAATCTTTACGAGCATTAGAAATATTGTCGATGATGTATTGTTGTGTTGAACTTCCAGCATCACCTGCCAATACTAACGAAATATCAACGGCATCTGGATTAACAAACAGAGCATATGCAGTTTGTAATTCAGAATCAGTCGGAGTAGATTCAACACCACCAGTTAAAGCGAGTGTAGTTGCTGTTGCTACTGTGGCATAATTTGTGTTAGCCAAAGCGTCACCCCAAGTTGCACTGGTTGTGGAATAGCTCACTGGATCGATAGCATAAACATACTGTGATTTATTGAAAATTACATTTTTGTAATAGTTTGAGTTACCTAAAGAATCGGTAGCATCAGAACCTTTTGAAAGATATGAATAAACTTCCAAAACAGTATTTTTAACACCAGTGAATAGACCACCAGAGTCAACTACTACAACGTGAATTTCATCATTAGCGGCGCCAGCAGCAGAAGCTTGAGCTGATGTACCTGGAGCACTATTAAAATAAGAAGAAACACCAACAGAGTTTACGTTCCAGTTATCAAAATCACCGCCAGCATCAAGAACGGATACTGTTAGTGAGTTTCCAAGAGCTCCTGGATAACGTGCCATGAAAGCACCATAAACGTTGGCATTGCTGTTGTTTAGATATGAAGCTTCAAAAGTATCTTCATTGTCAACAGCAACTTGTGTAGCACTAGAGTTTGCACTAGCATTTTTAGCGCTAGGACCAATAGCACGAGCTACTTTGAGATTATTGCCATATGCTAAAAAGCTGGCGGCTGTAAAGAATGAAGCATACGTATTTGCATCTGGCTTACCAAATGTTTTTACAAGATTGACTTCGTTCTCAACAGAAACTATTTTATTTCCTGGACCCCATACGAATTTTCCAGCAAATGCACCGGCCGTAGTAAGAACTGAAGGTACAACTGTCGTTAAATCGACTTCAGATACGTTTACGCCTGGAGAGATTTGAAATGCCATTTGTTATCTCCTTGATATTGTTTTTTGTTTTGGTTACTAAGATACCATGTTAATATTTATGAATAGTCACTTTTATAGATTTTTTAAAGTATCCTTAATGAATCCTGAATAAATCTCATCACCATTTGCAACTTCCCAAAGATCACCGTCCATCACTTCAAAATTATGTTTTCTACCATCGTCAATGATAGGTGCCGGTAAAATTTCTTCATCCAGCTGGTTCATATTTTCCAACTGAATTTGTTTTCTTATATCGTGGTTGACAATATCTTTAAAGTATTTTTGAGTGGCCACCCAAGCAAAAATAACTAAAGTCATCACCAAGTCATCGTTTTCACCATCTTCAGCCGCAAAAGAAGTCTTATTGGCCGTAAAGGTGGTTAATTCAGATATTGTATCAAAATCAGGTATTAATAGTTTGTTACCTTCGATTAATGTTTTTAGATTTGAACAACCAACTCGTTTGACAGCAACCGACATTTTGAGGCCCATTTGAATACCTCTACCAAAGCCGCTGTGTAATTGTTGTGGTTTTTTGTTTCCTGTAAATATCTTCCAAAGATTTTCATATTCAAAATCTTGGTGTATGATGTCCGCTACCTGTGGATTATTATTTATCTCTACTAAAATGTAGGCATCGTTATACATCTTTGCGGCATTGACGATAACGGTTGGAAACAATATTGGTGATATTGATGAACTCTTGTAGGTTGCAACTTGTCTGTATGGTGTGGTTGATATATCAAAGACTGAGAAAGCTGAAGAATCCAAATTTCGACCTTCTGAAACATCCACACAAATACAATAGAGATGGTCTTTTGTTGCCTCATCATCACCTTTAATTGGATACTCATAGATTTTCATCTTGTCATGTTCAGCCATAGGATCTTTGTAAGTCATGGCTTGCAATTTGGTACCAGAAATAAGAGTGTTTGTAGAACCTAAAAACTCAGTTTCAAACTCTTGGCGGAACTGGTGTTCAGATGTGTTTCGAATCGTTTCTTCTTTCCATGCTTCGTCACGACCTGGTACCATTGACCAATGAACTTCAAATGGTACATAATTATTTTTTTTATTGATTGCATCCGTCCATATTTTGTAAAACAGATTCATGCCATTAGGTGTAGAAACAATAATAATTTTAGTTTTAGTACCAGCGGTAATAACTGGATATACGGAAGTAAAGAACTCTGTGGCAATATTAGATGGTACGAAAGCAAACTCGTCTAAGAATACAATATTAAACGAACCAGAACGAGCCGCTGAGGATGATGTGGAGGAGGCGATAATAACTGAACCATTCTCTAGTTCTACTCGACCTTTATTCCACTCAACCACGCCTTGCTGTAACCACATTGGAAGGTTCTCATAGGCTAATTGTAACTTACCAAGGATTCCACGAGCTGTTTCACCACGGTTGGCCAGAACGGCAATTGACTGAGCATCTTGAAATAATATTGTCCAAAGAAGATATGCCACCGTAGTGGTAGTTTTACCAACCTGACGTGGACATTTCATAATCGTAAAACGGTTCTTATGAAAAGTCTGTATCATATCTTTTTGAAAATCATACATTTTAAAATCAGTTACACCTTCGTCTAGTGTAATAATTTTAATGTATTTGGCAAAATAGATGGGATCTCTAGAACATTTGATATACTCATCAACTTGTTCTTGGGTAAAATTAACTTTGACTCCTACTCGTTTGAGTAGAGGATTGTCACGGTAAGATTCTTTATTCTTTGCCGGCATTATTCTTTAGTAGTTTACTTAACTCTGATGTTGAACCGACAAAAATGGCTTTATCAATATTAGTGCCAGATTGTTTTTTCTTTTCTTCATCCATCTCACGCATTTGTTTTTGTATGTTGAGAAGTTCTTTATTGGCATCTACCATATTTTTTAATAGACCACCATAAACTTCAAATGCTCGTGGATGTTGACCAGCTTTGGCAATATTAAGTATTTCTTCCATGGCTTCTTGGCCTTGGTCAATAATGCCTTGTAGATTTTCTTTTGATTGTTGATAAGCATCGGTAAGATCCTGCTTTAAATCTGGATCTTTATAATGTGTTTGTATAGCCGGAAGTTTTTCTTTTTTTTCTTCTGGTATAGGTGTTACATCAAACACATCAGCTAAATTTTTATTCAAATCATTCATATTAAATTCCGTAAGTTGCCTTAACTGCATTATAATTTTGTGTAATTTCTGCACCAGACAATGCTTTATTATATATTCTCATTTGGTAAAATACTGGTC
>JACCDX011894694.1_pt1 | contig 23079 bp, 37 predicted proteins | sample 7449681 | NCBI WGS metagenome assembly JACCDX01 (sample SAMN15323450, study PRJNA562643) | freshwater metagenome | isolation source: river surface water | place: USA:Blue River Watershed | collected 2017-08-18
TTCAAATCCTATTTTAGTAACATAAACAATGCTATTAGTGTTATCTAACTCTAATGCTTGTCCAATGTAATACCTACCATTTAGATTGGTATATATCCACTCATCAATCCTTTTAACAAGAGATGGTGAATATTTTGGTAGTGTAGTGAAATGGAAATGACGGGCCGGAAATTGCACCCGCCTTAGATCCAGAAAATTTAACGGATTGGGCTTGCCATTCTTTATTGCCATTACTTTGTGAACTCATAATATGCGTGTGAGCCAAAAGGCGGAACAATACTGTCGTTACCGTGGATAATAAACAATGTATCGCAATAGTTGTCATCGCCCCAACTGTCCCAAGGATACCCGTCTGTAAACATGATAAACTTTTTAGGATTGATATCATGTTCTTTCATGTATTCCCAGTTACACATAAAGTCAGTGCCACCACCACCTTTAAGTTCGTAATTTAGAATATCCTCACCGTTGTAACCATCAAAGTCTTGTTCGTTATAGACTTTTGTATCAAAGCACCACAATTTAATATTGTAATCTTTGTACTCATCCATAATACCTTTGAGTTCACTCAAAAAGTCATTTGCCATAGCATCTGTAATAGAGCCTGACATGTCTAAACTTACTGCAACATCAATAGTTTCATCAAATTTCATACCAGGAAGTACTGCACCAGTATGCCAGCCTTTACGGTTGGGGCGACTAAAGCTATAATCGTTTTTAATCAAACTTTGAATCTGTTGACGCAACAGGTCACGCCAATTCATTTTAGGCTCAGTCAAGTCCTTAATCATACGTGCAACATTAGCAGGCACATTACCTGCACCAGCGGCATTTGCCGCCTGCATAGTTGCTTCGCGAATTTCGTCACGAATCTTTTTCAACTCTTCTTTGCTATACGCTGGGCGACCATCTTTGCCTTCTTTTTCCCAGTCAATATGTTCGTCAAGCAATTCGCCTAGTGCAGACAGTTGTTGATCTTCTAGATCTTCAAAAATTTCGTCATAGACTTGTTCAGCACTTTTTCCATAGTGTTTGGGATCATGGAAGATTTTAATTTCTGGAGGTTGTTCACCAATACGATCACGAATCAACTGACCATTTACACAATAGTCAGCCGCCGCATTAAAGATTTGCGGATCTCTTCCTTCGCGACGCGACATATGGTCAAATACGTTATGAAGGATTTCGTGTGCAACGACAAATTCAACTTGTTTTGTTGAAAGTTTTTCAAAAAATTCACGACTGTAAAACAGATTGCGCCCGTCAGTAGCCGCTGTCTTACACCAGTCACTAGCATCAACAATTTTTAGACGTGTAGCCATGTTACCAAAAAATGGATGGCGTAGCAGTAGTCCCACACGGGCTACGATAATCTTGTCAACTACTGGGTCTAGATTTTGCATTTCGGCTCCTAATTTTTAATATATTTAATATTATAACACCGCCCGTGGGCGGTGTCAATTAGTTTATTTCTTTTCTGTAGCCGCCGAAATGTATTTGCCAAATTTTGAATGGAAGTCATCAAAACAAGCAATTTCGTCTGGATCCAACGGCAAGTTATATTGTGTAAGAGCAAGTTTAGTGCTCATAATAACCAATTCAGTTTCAAAATTGTTCATAATGAACTCGAAGAAACAGTTAACTTGGTTGTTCCAATCCTTAGCATTTTTGTCGCTAGCGTCTTTAAGTTCGTAGCACAAACTTACAGCCAAAGAATACATGGCACTAATTTCTTTAGTGTCCATCTTTTTGACCTTGCCTTGCAAAATATCTTGCGGATCAGGCATTTTACTAGCTACCTTACGATGTGCCATAAATTTAATAGCAAGACCTTCACCAACAGCACCACTGATCAAGTCAGTTAGTGTGTTCTCATCAGTGTCGTCATCTTCAAGAAGCTCTGATACAAATGTCCAACTACGCGGTGTAGCAAAAGCACGGCTAGTAGACTTGGGATCAAAATCATACAAATCCTTCTTGGAGAAGGTCAAGTAACCAACAACGTCTTTATGGATACGATTTTCTGTAGCCCAGAAGCTGTAATCGTCCCAGTCAACTTTCATTTCCAAGTGAATGAAACGGTTAGCCAACGGAGCAGGCATACGATAAGTAACACCCTTATCTGCTTCACGGTTACCAGCGGCAACGATCAGAACGTTGTCTGGAAGTGAGTATTGACCAACACGACGATTCAAAATAAGTTGATAAGCCGCAGCCTGTACAGCAGGTGGTGCTGAGTTCATTTCATCCAAGAACAGGATGATGTTTTTATGCTTTGATGCAAAATCTGCATCAGGAAGTTCTGAAGGAGGAGCCCAAACCATTTTATTTGAGTTTGAGTCAAAATATGGAATACCTTTAATGTCTGTGGGTTCCCACAAACTAAGACGTACGTCGATTACGTGAGCACCAAGGTCATCACCTAGTTGCTTAACAATGTCAGATTTACCAATCCCGGGAGGACCCCAAAGAAAAAGCGGACGGCGTTTTGCAAAGCCTTTGCGAATGGCTTTTTTGGCTGACTTAGGGCCAACTGTACGAGAAATAATTTCGCTCATTTAAGTTCCTATCTTAAGTTGCGGGGGTTTAAAATTTAACGCTATGTGTATATTATAGCACCGCTCTTAAGGGTAGTCAAGCTATTTTTGGATGTTTTACTTGGATTCTTCCAATTTTTTTCGAGCATTTATGGCTTTAACCAAACCAAATTTTCGAATATCATCCGAAAACATGTAAAGTTCAAACGCTTTCTTTTCAGAAAAAACGGTTATACTTTGATTGGTCAAATAATAGGGACAATCGATAAATCGATCAAAAAATATTATTGTTTGGGGACTGAGTTCGACGTGTTCTGTAAATGGAACTTCATATTCTTTTAGTTCCATAATGTTTACTAAATGATTATAACCTTCTTCGGTTAATCGTAAACCGCCGCCTTCTTTAGTTCTAGTATTTTTCCACCACAATCTGTGATGTAGTTTTACATTGGCTTCATCACAAGATTTTTCTTGTTCTTTTAAAAAAATTTTTGTGTAGGCCAAACTGCTTATCATTTTAAAACTTGACCTGAAGTCAATACCATAACTTGGAAATCATTGCATCCAAAAGTTAGATTTAATTTTTTTGCTAAATTGATTGCGTGTCCGGGATTACTGAACGCAACCTTTTTATATTTGGGTCCTGGGTAACTGGTAACACTACTAAAGCTCTTTAAATTAAAAGGTTGTCCTTTATAAAAAACAGCCCATATGGCTTCGGCCTCAAGAACCTGTTCACACTTATAATTTTTCTTATTAGTGTGTTCTAATAAAACTTTTGGTTTTGGTCTACTCATATATGCGTCCTCAAAATATACGCATATATTTATCCTATTTCTTGTCGGAAAAGTCTCCGCCGTCCAGTTCTACTTCAATAATATCGTTAGTATTTTTTAAGATATGTACAAGATTGTCATAATCCTGTGTTAATTTAGCAGTAACTTCACCTAGAGTGAATGCTAGAGTTTTAGCAGTCTTAATATCTAGCTTTATTTCTTTTTGCTGACTTAAATCAGCCATTTTTACCTGTTGTATAAATTGCTGTAAAGGTATTGTATTGATTGGATTATTTGACATTTGCTAGTGCCTCTTTGGCTTCGTCTTCGGTCCTAAAAGGTCCAGTAAATGGATATCGCTCAATAGTAATTAGTTTAGGACAAAAACTCCTTACCCAGTTTTTAGGAAACTTAATAATATAATGCCCTGCACAAAACAAACTTTTACTTTGATTACTCTTTGTAAACAAAGGAAGTTTTCTTCTTACGTCATACATACTGTTGTATGATTTCCATTTTGTTGGATAGCCGTGACATTCGTTTGAATCTACTTGGCTAATAGTTGTACTAAATCCTTTAACAAAGAAATCACTTCCAAATTTCTTTGTTATTTCTGATTTTTTACTAAAATACAATTCACCATTAATAGAACTTAACATATATTTGTTATTGTCTTTTTTGTGTAGTGTTCCTACTTTTTCGCCATCTTGCTCAACAACCCAAAGCAATCCATCAACGATTGGTTTTGCATGTAGTTCGGTCATTGTGTCTCCTTATTTTTTTGATGTCTGTATTCTCTTCTTAACCACCATTTATATCTATGCCAATAATCTTTCATTGTATACGGTAGTTCACCATAACTTTGGTGTTCATCACAATTCTCCAACCATATGTTCCTAAGCCAGTGTTTAAATTGTGAGTCTTTATTTTTCAATCTATTTCTCCGCCTTCGCTATCTGTAGCGTCTGGATCCATGGCAAGCCCCCGCCATTCTTTAATTTTTAAATCTTCTGTTTCTAGAACGTCATCGTGCCAGTTATTAATCCAACGTGTTCCAGTCCACTTGGCTTGATATGTGTAACTATTTTTACCTGCTGTTTTAACTTCGTAAAGACCTTTTCGAACTGGGTTTACTTTTTTAGGGAACCATGCAGTCATCTCATATTCGATACTGTCCATGTCTTTGTACATTTGCCACTTGCCATCTTTTTGTGATCCAGCAATATAAAATCCAAAGTCTGAACTTTTACCGTTGGTACTTCCGCCATTGTTATCAATATCTTGGTCATCATAAGATACCATACTTACAATTTCGTTGCCATCAACTTCATCGTAGCTTATGCACAATTTAGTAATATCAAACGGTTCTCTTAGTTCAATTTCACCTTCAAAAAATGTACCTTTTTCGTTACTAACACCGATAAACACTACGGTTCCAGGATCTTTACTATCAATCCATGCTTCGTCTCCGCCACCAATCTCTGGACTGTCATCGCTGTATCCATCTATATCTTCCAAACTGCGTTCGTAGACAGTGTTGCCATTTTGGTCGCAAATTTGCAGTGTACCGGCATTACGATCAACACCGCTTACATGTGCCATATCATCGCATTCGTACCAACTACCAGGTGGAAAAGGTTGCATCTCTTCTGGAATGTTGTGTTCGTCAGCATAATCAGTATCCCAAGCATAGTCGCTTAAACTAAGTCTACGTTGTTTGAAATAGTTGTATATCTTACGATCAACTGTGCCCATTACGTATTCACCACCGTACCCCCACATCTGAATAGTATATGTACACGGAGTAAATTTTAAAATGTCAATTAGTTTTTGTTTTTCTTCTGTAGTAGGGCTATTGCTCATATTATTCCTTTATTGGATATTTTGCTTGAAATGGTTCTGCGTACAATTGAATACTGTCGCTAATTTTCTTTAAGTCATACAAATTACAAAACTTTAAAAGACGTATACCAACTTGATCAACTGTCTTTGGTTTTGCCCCTGCTGATATAGTAGCACCGATGATTGCTTTGATATCACCTGGTTGTGCAGATAAATCTATAAGTGTTCGATTACGTTCAAAGTCTTCTAGTACGCGATGTTCTTCGCCATTATGGTCAACCCAACGTTGCAACATTAGATTGTTCCAAGCGAAGCCTTTATTTTTTCTATCGTTAAATGCTTCTTGTAGTTTATTTTTACGCACTTTTGGAAATGCGCTGAATACATTGTCCGTAGGATCGCCACGCATACATTTTTCAAAAAGCAACCATTCAGGATTAGGAACGTCTTTAGGTTCGTTTGTTTTCTTATCAACAACTCGTTTGCCTTTTTTGTCCAATACACCTTCGTGTGTAATTGTTGTTTCTTGAACACCATTATACTGTTTTACGTTTGGTGCAATGAGTTGCACGAAGTCGCTGTCAGTACTGATGATCACATGTTGATCTTGCGGATGACTTTGTATCCATCCAGCAATTAAATCATCTGCTTCTAGTTGAGGATGATGTAATACTGTACAGTTAGTTTTTTCAGTAACAAAGTTTTTGAACTCGTCAAATGCTTCCCAAAAGACTTTTTCTTCTTCTGCTTCTTTTTCAGTATGAGCGGCCCTTGCTTCTGCACGGTTGCGTTTATAAGGCTGATAGTAGTCCTTACGCCAGCTACGACCTTCGAGGCAGAACACTACATGATCGCCATCAAAATCTTGCCAAGCCTTCTTAATTGAATTAAGTGTGATATGAAAAGCCATGCCTAGCTTGATATCAGCACTGCCGTTGATAACATGTCTAGCACGAAAGAATGTGTTTGCTGTATCAACTAGAATATAGTTCATTGTACCTCAGCTTTGCCATCTGCAAGTTTGTTTACATTAATATAGCCAGCACCACGACTAATGTCCTGACCTTCCTCTGCCAATAAGTTACGAGCTAAATCTCTAAACCAGCGATCAACAATTTCTTCTTCTGGATCACCATCGTAACCATATCCGGCTTGCTTTAATTGTACAATAAAATACTCGTTCCAGTCAAGCTCAAAAAATCCATTTCTAACATTTTCTTTATTGACATGTGTGTCCAAAACACTGACCCAGGGCTCTTTTCTTTTGGTTGCACGTTCTTTTGGAGTCATTTTTGCCAAAGCTTCAGCTTCTTGAGCTTTGACAGTCTCTGCTACTGCCTTATCACGTGCTTCTTGTAGTGCTTCTTTTTCAGCTTGTAATTTATCAATACCAAAAAGTTTTTTAATATAATTTTTCATTTTATGGTTTCCATATGATATGTTAGTGTCTCTAACGGAAATATAGGACTAATTTTGTTTTCGTAAAATTCTAAGTAGTTTTCAGCAAAAGGAATTAACATTTTTTGAAATACTGTTTGATCAATGCCTTCATTAAATGTTTTTTTGTGCATTTTAAATTTGCATGGACTGTAAGCATATCTTTCATGATATTTGTGACCATCAACAAAATAACTTAAAGTGTCTACAGTAAAAAAATGTTTGTGTGTGGGATCTACACATGCCCATTTACTACGAAAATATGGAACAATGATAGTAATAGTGGCATTTGCTTTTGACACGCGATGTATTTCTTCCATGGCTCGCACAATATCATTTAGATGTTCTAATACATTATCTAAATGTATAACATCAAATTCGTTATCATTAAACGGCCAAGGATACACATCTAAATTGTGTACTACGTCAGCACCTACACCTTCGTTAATGTCGACAGTAACAACTGTGTCACCAGGATTTCCTGGTCTTTCTTTTTTACCGCAACCTAATACTAACAGTTTAGCCATTAGGTTCCCCACTCATTTTTAAATAATGGCACTTGCAATCTATCGCTGTAGCGTAATCCATTTGCCATAGCTAATTCAGCTACACGTCTATTGTTTAAAGTATAGACGCTTTCAACACCGCCTACTGGCATTAAGTAACAAGATCCTGTAAAACCTTCTGCACGATAAATGTCCAATGTTTCTAATGCTTCTTCAGCATCTTCTTCAGTAGCAACAACAAATTTAAGATAAGTGTGGCCAACTTCTTGATAATCACATACTACATCTGGACGAATAGACTCATGTCTTTCTTCACCTGAACAACTTAGCTTGGCACTCACACTAAATGTTACTTCAGGCACATAATCTATTTGAGGCATTTGCCATTCAACAAGAAACTCTTTAAACTCTGCACTTAGCTTTTGAGTGCCGTTAGTTTCAAAAGTAATTTCTTTTAAACCCTGCATTTTAGGATGACGTAACAAGTCTGGATAAGCACGTTGCCAGCCTAGCAAAGGTTCGCCTCCTGTAATAACTAAATGCTCATCACGCCATTCACCGTAAGGGATAATTTCCATAATACGCTCTGCAATAGCATCACTAGTTAGCATAGGGCTTAAATCTTTAAAGCGTGGATCCCAACTAGCATAGCTATCACAACCAGTGCTAACTAGTGGGAGTTCCTCATATTTTTTAAATTCATAAACTCTTGCGGCAATGGCTTCTACCTCTGTGCTTAGTTCTCCTTTAGGCATACCGAACCCAGCACATTTAAAGTTACAGCCAAAAGTACGTAAGAAAACTGAAGGAACACCCATATAGCGGCCTTCACCTTGTATACTGTAAAATAACTCTGCAATTTTTATCTTACTCATTTTTTATCTTTCTTTATTAATCTAATAACCATTGCAGGAGGATCAAACTCCCACCATTTTTCTTGGGTATTCCATTTACCGCCATTAGCATGATGATTGTTATGCCAACCTTCACCTAAACTTAGCAAATGCGCGATCCAACTATTCCCTGAACGATCATGTCCTAGTTCGTGATTTTTATAACCATGTTTGTGTGCAATAACAATGATAGTACTTGTTGAATGCAAACATAAACAAGCGGGTATTGCATACACGAATATAATTAACCAAGGATTAATTACAGCAAGTATAACACAATATGCTATGATAAGCAAGACATAGTTTTTATGTATCCATTTTTGGAATGTGCTTTTCCTTAGGTCTTTAACCATTTTTGGACTTATAGAGACTAGTTCCCATAATCCAAACCAGGCATTGAATGCAGACTTAAAAGTAAATTTGCCGCCTCTCCACGGAGTGTGCGGATCTTGATCAGTTTCACAAAAACGATGGTGCTGTCTATGAACGGCACACCATGCTAGTGGACTACCTATAGTAGTTACTACACTGACCAAACTACAAATTTTTTCAATAATATCGTAGGTTTCAAAACTACGGTGAGCTAGAAGTCGATGTAGACCTATGTTTACACCTATCATGCCCGTAATTACATAGGCAATTAGTGAAATACCCAGCATTGAATAGTCACTCGTGGCAATCACGTATCCTACCCCAACGAGTAACAATACGTGATTAATAACTTGTAAACCTCTAACTTTTTGATTATGTGTTAATGTCATTATATACAATCACCTTGTTCAGCTAATTTTCCAACAATTGATTTTGATCGATTTTCTTTTTTAAATGCTTTTACATCATCAACTGCTGTTTTTAAAGTGTTTGCATAATTAAGAGCCTGTTGTTCTGACATTGTAATAGTTGTTTCTACACGAACTGTACCAGTGGTCCAAACCTCCCAAGTAACTTTTACTTTGCGAACAAAACTGTTAACTAAATCTTTCCAGAACCAATCAAACTCTTGTTGCCAAGGGTTTTCGATATCGTAACGTTTTTCAATAGTTTCACGCCAATAATTAGTTTTAGCAGTAGCATAAATGTTTACATTAATACCAGTTTCGTCAGCCTCAACTTCTACATTATGATCATGATACTCTTGTCCACAACCGCAAACAACTTGATAGTATTTACTACTACCAAAGTCGTTACGCTTTAGTACGCCTTCTGCTGGCTTTTCTGCCTTCATTGTTTAAACATCTCCAAGTTAATAATCTTGGCCACACGCTCACCAATGTCCTCACCAGTTGGAATTACGTAAGTTTGAGTCTCGTGTCTATCTTTGCGCTCATCATAATGTCTTACATTAAGAATTTTGCCACCTACTGCGGTAGTAAGTTCAAAACTAATACGATTTTCGCCTTCTGCTCGACCTTTTTCAATCGCCATTGCTGTTCCCATTTGTAATCCTCTTTGTGCTTTATTAACATAAACATCTTCTTCGTACTTGTGTCTATTATCCCACATGTCTCGAACTTTACCATATAACCAACTATCTAACCATTTCATAATTTTGCCTTTATACGATTAATAACTTCCACAGCTTCAGCATAATTACCATGCTCAAGAATATTTTCAACAACATGTTCTAACTGCTGTTGCAAACTGCGTAGATAGGGTCGTTGCCAATTTGTTGCGTAAGGTTGTGTCCAACGAATGGTATATAGATATTCTTTTTTCATATTCTATCTTTTAACCACATGTCAACTTGCGCCTCTGCTTCTTCTTGTGTAACTGCGTAGGCATAGATCCAGTAACATTCGTCCTTGCCTTTAATATCAAAAGGTACTGGACCATTAAACAATATGCCATCTTCAAGCATACGTTTGACTTCAAACTTTTTTAAATTTTTTGCACGATTAATTAAATCGTTAGCCATATCTACTGAATTCATCTTGGTGCAAACTCCTGTTGTAGTTTAATGTTATCAAAAAACTCTTTCTTTGCACCTGGGTCAGTTTTAAATGTTCCAGTAAGTACAGTGGTCTGAGTTAATGAACTATGAGCCATGATGCCCCGATTTTCACAACATCCATGTGTTGCCTGAATATAGACTGCTACATTTTCTGACTCTGTAGCCTTGGCTATTTCACGAGCAATATCGTTACACAATTCTTCTTGCAGTGTACCACGTCTAGCACACCACTGCGCGATTCTAGTATATTTGCTCAATCCAATAAGTTTATGAGCGGCAATGATTCCGATATAAGCAACGCCAGACACAGGCTGGTGATGATGACTACACATACTGCGAAGCTCACTTCTAACCACAAGCATGCCTTCATACCTATCTGTCGAATCATTTGGAAATGCCGTTGCATCTGGTGCTGGTTCATATCTACCCGCCATTATTTCGTTAAAATACATTTTAGCCAGTCGATGTGCTGTACCTTTACTGTTGGGATCGTTCTCTCGATCAATTAGTAAACGATCTAAAACTAATTCAAAAGCTTCTGTTGCTTCGTCAATTAGCTTATGTTTCATTTCTTCAGTAACGTAATCGCTGATGTTATCACCCGCCCAATAACGTTTATTATCACGTTTCATTTTAAATCGAATAACATCTGCTAGATATGCTTCTTTATATCCGCCATCACCTGCCATTGCGTCCAAGGCAGTTTCGTTATCGTTACCTACATATACTTTGTTATATACCAATTTAATTCTCCGATCTATTACATATTATACACATTATTTAGGTAAATGTCAACTAAAGTATCCATAAGATATAACAAATCCTAATCCAAACCAAAAAACAACATAAGCAACCCAATGCTTTTCTATTAGGTCTAATATTTGATCTTTACTCATTAATGTTCTCCTCAGTGTACATACCTCTAGCGTAATCCCAGTGTCGATTGTCGTAGAAGTTAAAATGTACATTATATCCAAATACACCTAACTCTAAATCTAATCCAGCGTGACTTTGTCTAACGGTCCAATTAAAAACAAACGTCACAAGTGACACATCTTTTGTGAATTCTAATTCAATGTACTTGTTTTTAAATGGGGTATTGTAAGCACGACACCATAAGTTTTTAAACGTGTTACTCCACGGATTGCGTATATTAAGTTGTAGATTTACCATTTTGTCTTTTCCATTCTTCGTAGTGGAGTCTGCGGCATTCTTCTCTAACAACTTGTGGAATATCAGGATGCCATTCCGCCATTCCACAATCGTAAACCCTGCCTTGATTTTCTGGTTGGTTGAACAATACTATGGTAACTAGTATACCTGCTAATACGACAATAATAATATCTTTAATCACAAACGTTCACTTAATAGTATTTGGCACAATTGATAATCTTTTTCTGAACGAAAATCAAAAGTCATGTAATCTTCATGAGGGTGATACACAAATCTATCACCAGGCAATCCAAAAATTTCTAGCACCATAGCACACGAATCATTCCACCAAGGAATACTTTGATTATGCCATTTAAGTTTTACAGTGTATGGAAAATCATCGGTCATCATCAAAGTCTACACGTTCATGGTCGTGTTCCCATTGTAGTTTATTTAGGCGGGCTATCTCATCCTTGAGCGCCAATTTTTTCTTTTTCATTTCTGATAATGTCTCATCTTTGAAATTACCAGTACGTTCTAATCTTTCTATGTCTTTGTCAAGAGAATGATGCACTTGTTCTAAATGTGCAATACGGCCTTTATAACTCATTTTTTATAATTTCCTTTCTCAGGTATAACGTGGCGTACACCTCCACGTGGATCTTCCATGTCACCTTTACGTCTTGGTATCATGTGTACATGTGGATACATTACTGTTTGTCCAGCACTTTCTCCGCAGTTTTGGCCAACATTGAATCCGTCCCACTTTTCAGTAACCAAGCCTTCGGCTCCAAACTTGTATGCGGCTTTGTAGCATTCGATGATGTTATCGAACTTTTCTTGGGTAGGCACAAAAAGCAAATGTCCCTCTGTGACTGGATACTTGTCTCTAAAAACCCAGAAGTTGTTTGATCTAAATTCAATTTCTGTCCACGGTGCTCTTTTTTCATCTAATGCCCTTTCTAAGTCAGTAATCATAACCAAAAATCCTCCCAAGGGTAAACCAACCAACAGTCGTCCTCGGCCTTATTAACAGTCCATACACTGTAATCTGGATCTTTAAATTTACTAGATTGATTGTGTGTTAACACAGCAAATCGAACATTATCACCCCAAACGTGATTCCATTTTTCATTATCTGGAAAGCATCCACTAGGCCAGTCTTGTTTGATCCAGTTAACTGTGGTCCCGGTATCATTGATGTCATCTACAATTAAGATTTTCTTATTGTTAAATGCATCTTCTGCCATCCATAAGTTACTTTCACCGCCATCACCATCACGAAGGCTGACATTAAGCGTATACATCTTAATGCCAGTGTATTGACTTAGCAAGTTAGCTGGTACAAGTCCACCGCGGGTTATACCTACAATATAGTCAGGTTTCCAATCATGCACTGACATCTGGCGAGCAATGTCTAAACACGCTCCTTCAACTTGTGACCAACTATAGTAAACTTTCTTCATTCATCACCTTTTATTGATTCCCACATTCTATATTTGGATAGTGCCTTAATATAGTCGTCATACATTTTTTTTAAATTAGGATGTTTGACTTCTAGTTTAACATCACGTTCTGGAATTTGCAAGACTTTTTCAATTGTCTTTAACCGTTCTTCTAAATCACGTCCGTTTAAAACCATACGACCTTTAACTTCTAATTCTGGGGGATTAGTGTTTTTAATAGTCATAGCAATATCGTATGGAGTAGTAATACCAGTAGTCCAAGACATACCGTTACTTCCTGACGATGTTAAAAACTGTCCAGATGTAGTATTAGTTGTGTAAACGATTGGATTCGATATAGTTGTCATTGTGTATCCACTTATTTTTAACGAGGAAACCCCATTCCCTCTTTTGTGGACCTGGCATAAACAAGGTCCAAGGTGTTACACCTTCTTCTAGCTCAATGCGGTGATAGCTATTAGCACTACAGATACGGAAATGTCCAGGACCGCACCATTGTGATTTTTCGCCAATCATTAATCCTTCAGAGTTAAACACAGGAGTCCACTCCCAATAACCACCTTTAAGAATCAGTGTAGCATATGGCCAAGGGTGATCATGTACGTCACCTGGATCGCCTTTATGAAACTTATGTAAAAATATATTAAATGGAAACCATTTACGGTCTTTTAAGAAAAGATAATAACGTGTTAGTAAAGGTTCGTTATCAGCACGATCCATAATAATACGTTTACGGCCTAATTTTTCTAAAAGTTTAAGGAACATACTTATTACCTTTCTTTGCTTCGTAGTCGTCTTCAATTAAATCATACATTTGTTTAAATTTTTCAAAAGCAATCTTAAATGCCGGATACTTGTCGCACATTTCCTGTACTTTTTTGTAGTCAGGAAAACAATCAACCCATTCCTCAGGTGCTTCCCAAATATACTCTGTACCTGATCCAGTTATTGTATAACTGCTACTAATACTAGTGCTACTTAAATCTACAGTGATAGTATTGCTGGAATCGTAAGAGCCAGACCCAGTTAGTACAATACTATCTGGAAGAATAGCACCAATATCCTGTGCTATAATTCCAGTTTGTGAATTATTTGATGTTATTGAGAAGTTCGATTGCGCTGAAGAAATGTTCATGCAAGGTCTCCGTTTGTTTTTTCAAACTAGGTAGTCGTGTTTTGTAATTGTCCATATGTTGAATAATAGCCATACACAGTTCTTTACGATGCACACAATATGATTCAAATGATTCTGTCCACTCGCTTGGATATTTGAATGTATCATAATACATTTCAGTGTAACTCAAACGATCCGGCACCATAGGAATAGCATCTACAACAGCACCCTCATAACAAGAGATGCCTAGTGTTTCTTGTAGGTTCGCACTAAACACTATTTTCGCTTCGCCTAACAAGTTATGATATTCATTTTTTGTTAGTTGTTGATCCTGACAGACTACGAACTCGTACTGTGGCAAGTGTTCTTTTAAATCTCTAAAAATTTCAACTTGCTTCTCTGGTGCAATGCGATGTGGGAAAAGTATAAGGTCACGCTTAGGCATGTTTTTATACATGAGTAATGTGTCTTGCATATACTCCATAGGCCAACCAGACCTTATAATTTTTTTATTTTTAATATGAGTGTGATCAAGTGTTTCTTTATCAAGTCCAAGTAAATTCATGCCAAACATTTCAATATGAAAATCTGTGGCAAAATAATTGTAATCAATGGCATGAAAGAAAGATTTTTCTGCATGTCTTACCCACTTAGCATTGCCAATAAGACGACCTAAGAAATCTTGTGGATCGTAACTACCAGCATGCCACAATGCGTGAATCTTGACAGGGATGCCAAGAAGCTCACTCATATACTTTAAGTTTATGATGCCCGGGTGCCAAGCATCAGTAAAAATAAAGTGATCGCCGGAATGAACGGCTCCGTTACAAAATAAACGGCCCATTTGCTCAACTTGAGCAGACTTATATATATTAGTCCCACCAAAATTAAGAAAAGCGCCTGGAGTGGTTGCACTAGGGATATCTGTAGGGCCAGATATAATTTGAACATTATGTCCTCTCTTTCGTAAGAGTTCAGGTACATGGGTTTTCCATTGCCCAGTGTACCTTGTCTCAACTGCTTCTAAATCAATTAGAAATACAGTCATCTATCAGTAAACCTTGGTTTGTTGTTAAACTCTCTTCCATGCCTTGGCTTGTTGCCTTGGTATGGTTTACGTTCACCATTCCATTGTTTCTTAGGACGACGACTGCGTTCAAAGTCATGCCATATCTGACTTTCTTTATTATAAAGATCAGAGGGATTGAACGGCTTGAGTTCTAACCTGCAAAAATCTAGCAGGGCGTCAAGGTCATCAAAAATCTTAACGACTTCTTGTTTCATAGGATTAATCCTTTAATTAATATTTGATAAATGAACCATTTTCTCCATCTTCGGAGACCTCAATCCAAATCTCTCGATTTGGATACTTTTGCGAAATGATGTTATATAAATCATCTGACATCATCTCACAACTTTTATGGTCAAGGCTTAAAACGGCACCTTGACCATTATACAACGATATGAGCCATCGTTTGAGTTGGATGAACTCGATGTCCCGATCATTGTGTTGCACATTGATCCACACCCTGAAATGAAAGATGTGGCGATGAGGGTAACCCAAAAACGATACGTCATATTCATCTCCTGTAGCAAGATTTGGGTCTGTTAGTGCCGCAGGATACTTATGAATTCCTTCCTTTTGGAAAGTAACCCAAATCATTTTGTTAGGTCGAATGTCGTGTTTAATTTTCATGTTGGTGTATCTTGAGTGTACTGACCCCAATGAGTATACTTGTCTTTACTCATTAAGCTCTGTAAATGATGTGTCCACACACCTGGATTTGTAGCACCCCAAGTTCGGTCATCCAGTTTAAGTGTGGCGTTATAGTTGAGTTGATTAATGTAAGGTAGCTTGACACTAATCATAGGGACAAAGCGAGGATGCTCATTATAAGCAGATTCTAATACACCTTCAATATGTTCAACGCCAAAGTCTAGCGTTACCCAATAGTCAGCTTTTAGACATCCAATAATAACATCGTCCCACGCTTTATATTCTTCGTGTGAAATAGATTTAGGATTAAAACTTTGGCTAGTGCCAAAATAAATGTGTTTGATACGTTTAGACTCATCTAAGAGTGCTTGTGTATCATCTGCCTTACGCAAAATTTCTTCAAGAGGCGGGGTACCTACCACAAACAATGTAAACATACCATGGCAAATAGTATGCTCTACTTCATAGCCTGTAAAGTATGTAACACTTTGACGTTCTTCAGTGTTCAATCCCATTTAATATAACCTCTGCTGTAGCCATTTGGACGATCCGCACCATCCGCAAATGCTTGTTGCCATGCTGTATTACGATTATATGCTTTTGTCCAGAAAGAATCAACATCAAGATAACCGTTTTCAATCATCCAAACAGCATCTTTCATACATTGATGGAAATTTGGATTACGTGGACTTGGTTTAATAGTAGTAACAGCCTTCCAAAGTTGTTGTTGTGCTTCTTCTTTACTTACAGATTTTCCAACAGCATCAACAATCAACGCATTATTATTTAGGTTTATCTCTGTACCTAGTTCATATTTTCCAGATAAATCAATGACTACATCATAACTGTCAGTAGTGCCCATTAGAAGTTTATCACCCCAAAGTTCGATATTACTGGAACCTAAAACGTCAACATTTTCGCAATGTTTAAATTTGGTTAAAGTATGATAGGCAACCCAAGCTAAAAATCCACTGCCAATTATTAATATTTTATCTTGTCTAGAAACATCAGCAACATCTACAGCGTTAATACCGCATGCTACTGGTTCAATAATATAACGTGGATGTGCTTCAGGTACTTGTACATATTCGTCTTTGCGTACATTGTAAATATCTGCATACGCAGGCTCACCTCTTGTAGCAACATAATCACCAAAATTTATATTGGTAATATTTGCACCAATTCCAATTACTTGGCCTAAACCTTCGTGTCCTTGCATATGAAGTGGCAACGGACCAAAGTTGCCTTGCATCATATCTATATCACTACGACATACACCCGTCATTACAGCACGAACGCAGATTTCATCTTCGGTCAATGGTGGAACGTCATATGTTACTTCTTCAAAGTAACCTTGTCCAGTAGTTTGTAAGCAACGGGTCATACTGCCTCCACTTGTTGATGTATCCATAAGTCTTGTTCTAGCTGTTTATTCCAAAATTCTGGAGTATCAGTATTATTAATAGCATCTACAATCATATTGTGATACGCTTCTTCTGGACACCATCCAAGTTCAAATGTTTCTACACTATTATCTTCCATAATAAATTTGATAGCACTACTTTCATGATCCATACTTCGCCAATTTGCTTCTAATTTCCACTTGTCACCAAAATTAAAAACACATTTATCGTCAACATCATAGACGCCATTAGTATTAATAATTCCGTAATCAGTACTATCAATTTCTGATAACTGCCATTGTTGTAGTGTAGTTTTGCTATTAAGTTGTTCAGTACGCCAGTTTGGATTAAGTGAAATATAAATGCTTAACAAGTGTGGCAGTAAATCTCTGCTAACGCCACCAAATGCTAACTCTCGAGTAGTGAACCAACTACCTGGATGAGGAACACAGTTTTTTCTAATCCATTCGATATGTACAGTCTTTGCTTTCTTAGCTAGTGTTTGTAGTTCTGAAATATTACTACGCCACATATTATTTTTAACCATAATAAAGCGTGTATAAGGATTTTCTAAAAGCATATTGCACCAAACTGTACTTGTTGACACACCCGGCTTTTCAATAAACATAATTTTTGTATAAGGCGCCAACTGTTTAGCAAGTTTAGCATGTGTAAAGTTAGGTGTACAAATATGTACAGTATCAAATGGTGCATGTCCAATTATAGAAGATTCAACATTAGGAAAATCAGCGCCTTTACTAATATCGGGGTCAACTGTTATGACAGCGTGACCTAGTTTAGTTAAAACGTCTTTGTATAGTTTCCCAATGCCCATACCAACTATAAGACTTTTTTTCATTGTTATTTTTTGCTTTCTTCGTATTGTTTAAAAAGCCGAGTCACTGCTTCCATTTGTACAGCAAAGACATCAGGTGCTCCGTCAGCCGCACGAGTCATATCCCAATCACTAGGGTAGTGACGTAGCATAGCACGGGCGTGTTCCCTTATTATTTTTGGAACCCGCGGTGTATGCTGTGGGTTACACAAGTCTAGTAAAAATCTTCTAGTTTGAATAACAGAACGATATCTTTCATCAGGTAGCGTCATTTTCTACTTCTTCTTCAAGTTGCTCAAGTTTATCAATTTCTTCTTCGGTAAATTCTTCGCCATGTTCCGCAGATTGTACAGGTGTTTCTTCCACTACGTCAAACAAATTGGTAAACATAGTGTCCGCAGTGATAGCTTTTTTACCACTTGCACCTCTAGTACCAATGACCCTATTCCAAAAGAATTTAAATTCATCTATGACTGCCAATGCAGTTCCTTTATCACTAGTAGAGAAGATTGCATCTACAATATCTTTAAAAAACACTCTATCAAAACGTTCATCTACTAGCATATTAGGACAAAGTCCTGCATCATATTGTCTATTAGCTTCTTGCACAGCATTAATATGGTGCCAAACATTATGGCCCATCATAATTCCGTAACTAAAACTATCCCAACTAGTTTTGTTTATTTGACCAAACTTGTTTTTATCAGTTGGTCCATATATACAAATTTCATTAAGTTTAATTTGATCTATAATAGGACTTGATTCAAATACCTTAAGTATCCCGTCTTGAATAACAGCGTCTTTATAAAGTCTAGTATCCTGTGCGTATTTTTTATCATCAGCACTAGATGTCATTCTGTAAGTCCACTTCTGACGATCATTAGTTTCTGTTTGAATATAAATTTGTCCGTTAGCAGTTGCCAAGAACGGACTTGCACAGTCAAAACTAATACTAAAATTTTCGTTATGATATTTGCGAACAGCACGTTGAATATCTGTTAGTAACACAGCCCACTCTAATTTGCTTGTGCCTAAGAAGTGCATCCAGTCTTGTTTACCTTTTTCTAAGAGACCATCAAAACGTAATTCAACAAGTCTACGTAGCACTAGTTCGATATCACACATATTCTGTCCACCCATAGCCCAGCCATTAAAGTGTGCATCTGGATATTGTTTAGGGTCACAATATTTTTTCATACGACCATACCAGTCGTCTGCTTGTTGATGATTCTCACCTTGTAAAACATTTAAGAATTTACAATTACCGTTTCTATTTTGAATAAAATAGTCGTTATTGATATATGTACCTTGTACAGCTTCAGCGTAACTGCCGATACCAATTAGTTTGGGACTATCTGGATTTTTTGCCACCCAACTAGGGATGTCAAGGATCATTCCGTAATCCATTAAACTGTCCATCCAGTTTAAAACCTGTTTACGTTTTTTCATGGCCTTTGGACAATTTGGATCATCCCAGTCGCCTTGCCATTTGCCCTTACCAATTTGGAATCCACCACTGTCGCCTAGTACCCAACTAGTGTTACGATCTCTATTTCGAAACATGTCTTCTTTAGGATCAAACTTGTTAAGGTCTAAGTTAGCATGACCTGCCGAGTACAAGCACCATTCATAATAAAACGCACCTTTATCAGGATCTAAGTAGTTTAAACTTTCTGCACCATTTTTAAATGACGGCGGGATCCTTGAAGGATCGACATAATTAAAATGCCTTTGCTTACCTATAAAAGTGGCATAGAACGTACTAGTTGCCGGCAAAAATTTTGCATAGTCGTTCTGCGTGTTTGTTAAGTTTTTATTCATTACTTACTTTGTGCAGGCAAAATGTAATTGTATTCTGTAATACCGCTATCCACAGTAATCTGCATAGCACCTTGGTCACTAATACGCACAGTTGCCTTACCATCTAAGTTTAGAATAGCAATAACTTGATTAATTGGCCAACTCCAAGTGTGCTTTAGTTTACCGCCAACATCATGCTGGAATACGAAACTACCAGCGTGTGTACTTGCATCACCAAAGCTGAATACTAAGTTGCCATCTTCAACTTTAACGTTAAACACGTTTTCTTCAGTATGTGCCGCAGCCTGCAATTTAAGTCTAGTGATTGAATTTAGACTTGGCTCAAATTCAACGTCCCAGCCACTGCCTTTGTATTTTACACTCTTTAGTTTTTCATTAATGATTTCAGTACTCATAAATCTGTAATCATTAACAAAGTCACCTGTTGAATTTTCAAAGTGCAAACTAGTTGGAATTTCATTTCCATTACGTTGGCTCTTAACCACATTGATTTTTGCATTTTCTTTATATTCTGGATTTTTCAAATGCAATGCTAACTTGTCCAAGTTAGGCATACCGAAAACTCCGCTGAACTCGTCAACTGCCTTGTGTGTTTTTGCGCTAACAATCACACTGCGATCTTCTGCCATTGATTCAATAACTGTGCTTTCATCTTCACCAGTTACTTTAACAATGGGTAAGAATCCCAAGCTGTGTGTATGTGCTACGATGTCTTGTAAAATGTCTTTCATAAAGGTCTCCATATTGTATAATTTTATTTAGAAAACTGTAGTTTGTCAACTACTTTTTTTACCTTATTGTTATATTCAATAGCAGTTTCAAGCAAGTCTATATTTTGGTTTAGACTTTTTGCATATTGAACAAACGCCGAAGTATCTTTGGGGAAACAATGTCCTCCCCACCCACGTTCACCATCTATACCTGGAACCATACTGTGACTAGTCCCAATTCTAAAATCTTGGCAAACTAAATGTCTAACAACATCAAAGTCTTGACCGTTTGCTTGACAAATGTCGTATAAATGATTAAAAAAACTGACCTTAATAGCTAAAAAACTATTTGCGGCATATTTTACTAGACTAGCTTCTTGAGCTGTACATTTGTGTACAACTTTGAGATTGGGCAAACTGTCTTTGAATATTAAGTGCCAAAAGTCTAGCGGATCATCGCCACCGATAATCATATATTTTTGATTAGCAAAGTCTTCAATGGCACTTTTGGCTCTTAAAAACTCTGGACTGAACACAATACTATGTTGGTCATAGGTATTTAGAATATGGTCCAATTTATCTGGGCTTAGTGTACTCTTAATTAAAACTGGTATAAACAATGGTACTTGATCCAATACATTAATAATATTTTTAATATCACAAGTGCCATTAGCATCCGATGGTGTGTCAACACAAATTATGATACCATCGGCGTCCTTATGTTGCGATATTGTTATATCAGTATATTTAGGATCAACAACAATTATTTCATTTTTTTCTTTTAAGGCACTTTTAACTGCCTTACCAACAAATCCGTATCCTGCAACAATTAACTTCATATTAGAACTCGAACAGTTTATTAAACGTGTTCTTCTCCTCTGTGCTGGCAATGTCCCACTTTAGAACACCGATCAGGTTACTCAACTTGTTGTCAATAATAGTTGCTTCCATCTCTGCGTGGTCAAATGGCAAGTCTTTAAACCATTGAGGCAAACGTAGTTCGTCAACGGGATATGCAACACTGGTATAACCCATTGGGTTATCTTTGAGTTTACAAACAATGACCTTAGCACCATCAGTAATGTTCATACTGTATTTGTCATTGTACATACGCTTTAACGTATTCCAATTAATACTTGCTCGAACGTGACCTGGCATATTAGCTTTGCCCTGTTTTTTCTCTTTCTCTTCATACTCAGTAATATTATTAGCACGCCTTGGGCTACCTTTCTCCCAACCAGGTCTTGCCTTAAATTCAGTTCTAAACTCAGTAATAAACTCTAAAACTTCCTTTTCAGCTTTACCAGTTAATACCATTTCAAGAACATCGCTCAAAAAGTTTTGAATAAATTCTGGAGTGTCACTGCGTTTAAGATCCAATCCCATGGCTTTAATTTTGCCTGGCTTACCATCAACATCACTACGCTTACCTTCTTTATCGTAATACAGTACAGCATAACGTTTTTTGGTAATAAACAAACTCTTTGAGCCAACAATTTCTCGACCAGCCTTAATAACTTCACCACGACTCTTTGGACAGTGAAAGGCATTAAGCATGAAGTCAGGGAACGTTCCATTAACTTCTTCACCAATTTGATCATATAGTTGAACAACTGTTTCTTTACTCCAGGGTAAGGCACCGCTGTCAATGTCTTTCTTTAAAGTTTTATATGCACTAAAATAACACGAGTCTGTATCACCATAAATGATTGCTTTGCCTATGTGGTCATAATCACCAGTTATGATCTCATTAACTTTACCTGCCATGTGTTTGGCAATTTGTCTACCAGTAAGTGTTGTACTTTGACCGATACGCTTGTCAAAGAATCTGCAACCAGGATTAAGAATAGCACCATACAAACTGTTCAAGTTAATTTTCTTGACCAGCTGTCGCTTATCCCAATACTCTTCTTCAACTTTATTTTCTGCTTTGATTGCTTCTTTAAGTTTGGCCTGCATCTCTTTACGTTCAGCATACCAACGTTTTAGCAGTCCAGGAATAACACCTTCTGTTTCATAAGTAAAGATTGTGCCGTTAGCTGAAATCATCCAAGGCTGTTTACTTTCAAATATAAGCCTATATACTTCTGCGGCACTTAACTTATCACTATCTCCGTTCTCCCAGTCAATAGTTACTTCTGTACCAATTTCTTTTTTAATTACTGCCTCATACTCGTCACTGCCAAATTTGCCTTCCCAGCTTGCGGCAAAACTCTTACCTTTTGCCATTTGGGTTTGTAAGTAATCGTCAGTCATTGTTTGACGTAACTGTCCAACAATAGTTTCTGGCCCCATGTTCAGCGCACGAATTGCACTGGGATATAGACTGTTAATATCTAGAGAACCAACCCAGTCTTGAATACCTTCTTTAGGATATGCAACATAGGCACCAGCAGCCGCAGTATCTTCACGCTCGCTCATTTTAGTTCTGTTAGGAACAACAAAACCTCTGCGATGTGCTTCATTAATAATAGCCTGCTCAGTAACAGCTACAGCACCCATTGTAGTTTGTAGCAATACTGTATTCTCGTGAGCCAGTGTATTAGCTAAATCTAAAAACTTTAATTTTTTATCTAGTTTATCCAGTAGTGCAGTATCTTGTCTGTTGTAGTCAATAAACTTTCTAAAGTCATGATTGTAAAGTTGATCAAGTGTTCCTTCATAAGCAACTTTTTTCTCACCAACTTCCATTTCGCCAATGGCATCTAGTCGATATGTGTGTCGTTCTTCATAGGTATATCTACGATATAGTTCTAAACTATCTAAGTGTACACGACCGACTAAGTCATAAGTTACAGCAGTTTTGCCATACTTTTCATATTCTCTACGTTTTGGAAATTGATTAAACAAACAAAAACGTCTTGTGTCTTCTTTGCTTAGTACTTTGGTCACACGGTTGACAGTATATGGAATATCAAA
>JACCDX010153041.1_pt1 | contig 23071 bp, 32 predicted proteins | sample 7449681 | NCBI WGS metagenome assembly JACCDX01 (sample SAMN15323450, study PRJNA562643) | freshwater metagenome | isolation source: river surface water | place: USA:Blue River Watershed | collected 2017-08-18
TTAAAAGAAAGAAACTTGATTGTATGCGATGTTTGATTTTTTGTCAAAACATTTTTACATGTAAAAATGTTTTGACAAAAAATCAAACATCGCATACAATCAAGTTTCTTTCTTTTAAACACACTTTCATTTTTTCACTAGGAGCATTTTATGGCATCGCCCGTTTCTGACAATCTGACAATCACCTCTGTTCAAGTTCGCAAAGCATTGCTGACCGCATTCAAAGCAAAGCGTCCCGTTTTCTTGTGGGGCCCTCCCGGTATCGGCAAATCTGAGGTTGTTGCTGAGGTTGCTGAGGAACTCAATGGTCCTGTGATTGACTTGCGTATGGCGCAAATGGAACCCACTGATATTCGTGGTATCCCGTACTTCAACAAAGATATCAACAAGATGGACTGGGCGGCACCTGTTGATCTGCCAAGCGAAGAATTCGCTAAACAACATCCCATCGTTGTTCTTTTCCTCGATGAAATGAACTCTGCTCCGCCCGCTGTGCAAGCGGCAGGTTATCAACTGATTCTTAACCGTCGTGTTGGTAAGTATGTTCTCCCTGATAACGTTGTTATCGTTGCGGCAGGTAACCGCGACAGCGACAAGGGTGTGACTTATCGCATGCCGATGCCCCTCGCTAACCGTTTCGTTCACATTGAAATGCGAGCCGACTTTACTGCTTGGCAAAACTGGGCTGTGACTAAAGGCATTCACAAGGACGTTGTTGGTTACTTGTCGTTCGCTAAAAATGACTTGTACGACTTCAACGCTAAGTCATCTAGCCGAGCATTCGCAACCCCTCGCTCTTGGTGTTTCGTTAGTGACTTGCTGAATGACGAGGACAACGTTGACAGCGATACACTGTTTAATTTGGTGTCTGGTGCTGTTGGTGATGGTCTTTCTGTCAAGTTTATGGCGCACCGCAAAGTTGCTGGTAAGATGCCCAACCCATCTGATATTCTCAGCGGCAAGGTCAAGGACCTCACTGTCAAGGAAATCAGTGCTATGTATTCACTGACTATTTCTATGTGCTACGAATTGCGTGACGCACTTGAAAACAAGAAGGTGAACAACAAAGAGTTCCACGAAATGGCTTCTAACTTCTTTGAGTACATCATGAAGAATTTCGAAACTGAACTGGTTGTTATGGGTGCTAAGATCGCACTCAAGACTTACAAACTGCCTATTGAGCCTAGTCAACTCAAGAATTTTGACGAGTTCCACAAGAAGTACGGCAAGTACATTGTCGAAGCAGGCAATTGATTTCTTACTAGCGGTGACCGCTAGAAGGTTCGGAGCGTAAGCTCTGTTAATGGGGGCGGATAGTGTGAATATTCGCCCTCTTTTTTAAAAGGTATGTATGAAGGCAAAAGTTTATTTTTATGGTTTAGGTCAAAGTGCCCGAGCAAAGGGTTATACCAAAGAACAAGGTATGACTATATACTGTATTGATGCGGCGCGAGATTTTGCCCGTATTGCGTTTGACGCAGGATATCGAGGATTGTCACTATGAGCGAAGAAAACAAAAAACCCATCGAATTGATTTTTGCCCCCGGGTGCTTTGATAGTTTTGAAGGTTCTCAGGAAGAACTTGATGAATTGATTGAACAGATCAAGAAAATGGCAGAGACCGGAGAACTTTTCGAACAGTCTGTTCCTGTTTACCTTGATGATATCGAGGACATTATTGACGAAACGAATCCTCTAGAGATTGAGGAAATTGTCAGTAAAATGAATGAACCTCGCAACCTTCAATAATTTGACAAATAATCACGGCTGTGCTATAATGTTAGTAACAGTTAAGGAGTATGTATGAGCGAAGTTATCGACAAATCTAAGTCTAAGAAAAAGACACGTAGCGAACGTTTTGAAAAACTAGTAGGCCCCACTGATCCCAAAATCGATCACGAAGCACGTGAGCGATTGGTCACCGCACGTATCGGCTTGCTGTTGCGTCATTCATTCTTTGGTAATCTGGCAACTCGCCTGACTCTGATTAATGCCGATGAATGGTGCTCTACTGCGGCAACTGACGGTCTCAAATTCTATTACAACTCCCGTTTCATTATGATGCTAAAGCCCAAAGAGGTTGAGTTTCTTGTGGCTCATGAGGTCCTTCACGTTGTTTACGATCACATGGGTCGCCGAGGTACACGTGACCCTCAAATCTGGAACATTGCTGACGACTACGCAGTTAATGCCGACTTGAAGCGACACAAAGTTGGTCAATTCATTACCACTGTCCCTTGCTTGTACGAACAAAAATATGACGGCAAGCCTGCTGAGGAAATCTATGATGACCTCATGAAGAATGTACAAAAGATTGATATCAATAGCCTCATCGATCAAATGCTTGACGATCACCTTGACGGTGACGAACAAGACGGTGATGGCGATGGCGATGGAGATCAAGAAGGTAAAGGTAAGGGTCGTCCTAAGATGACTCCTGAGGAACGTGAACGTGCACGTCAAGAAATCAAACAAGCAATTATCAACGCCGCACAAAGTGCCGAAGCAGGCAGTCTGCCTAAGGGTGTTGAACGAATGATTCGTGATGTTACTGATCCGATCATGCCCTGGCGTGAACTGATTCAGACTAACTTGACCAGTGCTATTCGTACAGACTTCTCTTGGATGCGCCCATCACGCCGTTCTTGGCATATGGATGCTATTATGCCCGGTATGACGCCCGGTGAAGAAATTGATGTAGTTGTTGCTATTGACATGTCAGGTTCTATCAGTAACAAACAAGCACAACAATTCTTGGGTGAAATCGCAGGCATGATGGAAGCATTCGATGGCTTCAAGGTACATGTATTCTGTTTTGACACTGAAATCTACAACCCAGCAGACTTCACTAGTGAGAACATGGACACTATCGATGGCTACGAGCCAGCAGGTGGCGGTGGTACTGACTTTGATGCTATCTTTGAATATCTCAAGCGTGAAGGCAATGTGCCTAAGCGATTGATTTGTTTCACTGACGGATATCCCTGTGGTTCTTGGGGTGACCCTGACTACTGTGATACGACTTGGATCATTCACGGCGACCCCGATCCTAATCCCCCGTTCGGTCAGTTTGCTATCTATGACGATCACAAGTGAGGTGTAAATGGAAATCGTAACTTCAATAATTCTTATCGGTGTTGCTGTGGGTATCTTATATGGTATGTACAGCGTATTAAAAAGGATCAAAGACGACAATGATGATTAAATCCAGTGAGGAAATAATCATCTACGAATCACCTGATGGTGGCAAGACGGTCTTCTCTCGCAAGTCGGGAGAGACCTCTCGTACCTTACGTAGTATAGACCCGGCGCATGAACGTGAACAAGAATTAACTGCACGTTGGGCTGGACTAAAAGAAGCGGTGATGATGGATGATCCTGTCATTAATGACTATATTGAAAAAATAGAAATTCTATTGAGATTAAAAAGATGATGTATATTGGTACAAGTTTAGGAGGGTGTCTGCGTAGTATCCTATTAGGCGAAGTGTCCGAAAACGAGGTTATATTCATTATTTCTAGGACCAATGCGCCAACACTAGAAAATTATATGGGTGTCGTTGCTCAGTATCATGAGCGTGGAAATCCATATTCTAGAAATTCAGGTAGATACGAACTAAGTGATTATTCACTAGAAGAAGTGTCAGCATTAGCCACTAGACTTTGGCATTCAGGTAAGATTCATCAACCTAGAATGTACGCTGGTACTAGTGGTATGGGCTATGTACATCCAACAGAGTTTGATGATTCTATATGGCTACACGTTTCTCCGGTTAACAGAAACGTTTCTCCTTCCGTAGTCGAGGCGTGGGAGAAATATAAATTACTGGATACATTGACAAAATGAATGAAATAGATCCAGTAGTATGGTATAGTGAACGTGAAGTGACAGGACTCACACCTAAACACTTTACTAGAACAAAAACACCCTTAACATCAGAATCTAAGTTGTGGATACAGGATAACCTCAGGGGCAGATACTGTATCCATCATAGTCAATTGAAAGATGAGACTGACACCTTCGATTTAGTAGTGAGCGCACTTTTTGGGTATCCTGCTTTTGAAGATCCTAAAGAAGCAGTAGTATATGAGCTAACTTGGTCTTAAAAATATTTTATTTAAAGAAATTCATATTAAATATCTACAGTTACTCAAGGAGAATAATATGAGTTTTTTACGACACGTTGGTAAGATGGGTGATCGCAAGGTTGCTATCATTTTTAGAGAAGTTCCAGGTGAACCACACATGAGTTTAGTGACATATACTGAAACTCTTAATCAGCACATCCATGATCCAATGATGCGTTGTATTGAAAGCGATATCGGTCAGAACAGTGAAAACTTAGCTGACGCATTGAATCGTAGTTATACAGTAGATGGACGTCCTATTCTACAAGTTCTTCACGCAGAAGGTTTGTTGAAGAAAGTTAAATCAGGTCAAGTTGTTGTTACACCTAATCCACAGACTAAGATTAAGCTAGATGAATTGAATTCTATCTTAAACGAAATGAAACAAGGTGAAACCGCTGTTAAGCGATTGAACGAACTAGATCAAAGTCGTGGTCTACAAGATCCAGTTGATGTTGCTAAACGTATGCGCGGAGACAAACAAGTACCGCCCCCAATCAATCAAGCACCGCAAGGTATCCTAGGTGATTCTACACTAGCACAACAAAGATTACAGCAAGCACAGCGCATGGCGGCAGAAGCACGTGGACTGTTGGCTGAATCAGAGCGACTAACCGCAGAAGCACATTCAATGGACCCTTCGTTAGCACCTGCTCCAGTAAAAGCAAAAGCACCTAAGAAGGTTAAGGCAGTTGAAGCAGTAGCAGAAACACAACCTAAGGTCAGAAAGACACGAGCTAAAGTTAGTGTATAACAATGAGTCCCGAATTTATCGAGAAATGGGAACACATTCTTGACGATGTTGAAAAGAATAAAGTCCCTATTCAGTTTATTAAAAAACTGATAATCAAGTTACAGGGCAAGAAACAACAGACAATAAACATTGAAAAGTTTTTGTCTCAAGGTCTTGACCCTGAGCAGATAGAAGAAGCTGTTAGTCGTAAACTGAACGAACTTGACGATCAAATTGTTAGTGTTGAGTTTATACTAAATGTACAAGCTATCGCTGATACGGTACAGCCGGAGACTGATAAACTTTTAGGAAAATTATGAAACTAATAGTAGCATGTGACCCAAAAGGGGGAATAGGCTACAACAACAAATTGCCCTGGACTAACATTCAGGGCGATTTGCCGAGATTCAAGGAGTTAACAACCGGCAAAGTTATTCTTATGGGTCGCAATACATGGGAGAGTTTACCGAAGAAACCTCTACCCAATCGTATTAATGTTGTAGTAACTAAACAAAATATACCAGATGTGACTACGTTATCAAGTTTACCAGAAAGAGACAATATGGATCTTTCTGATGTTTGGTTGATAGGTGGCGCAAAATTAATAAATTCAAGTTGGCACTTGATAGATGAAATACATCTTACTAGAACAATTGCCGAATATACTTGCGATGTATCAATCGATATAGTAAAATTAGAACGTGAGTTCATGTGTTGGTTCAAAGAACAACATACCGATCACACATACGAGATTTGGAAAAGAAAATGAAACAATATCACGATTCACTACAAGATATACTAGATAACGGGGAACTTAAAGATGACAGAACTGGTGTTGGCACCTATAGTGTTTTTGGACGTAATCTTCGCTTTGATTTGCGTCGGGGCTTTCCCGCAATCACTACTAAGAAGTTGGCATGGAAGGCTTGTGTCGGCGAACTTCTTTGGTTCATTGAAGGCTCAAGTGACGAACGACGCCTCGCAGAACTTACACATGGCACCAGTGAGGGTAAAGTTACAATCTGGACGCCCAATGCGCTTGCGCCGTACTGGAAGCCTAAAGCGAAATTCGAGGGCGACTTGGGTCGTGTCTACGGAGTTCAGTGGAGGCACTGGAACAAGGACACAGTTGAAAAGGACATGGGCCCTGCGCACAAAGGCGGTACGCGCCTCGCAGTGGATAGGACAGAAATCGACCAACTTAAAAATGTCATCGAAGGTCTAAAGAATGATCCTAATGGACGCAGGCACATCATCAGCGCATGGAACGTTGGTGAACTAGATCAAATGGCACTGCCGCCTTGTCATGTAATGAGTCAATTTTATGTCAACAAGAATAAAGAACTGTCTTGTCATATGTACCAGCGTAGTGTTGATGTTTTTCTGGGTTTACCTTTTAACATTGCTAGCTATGCGCTACTCACTCATTTAATCGCACATCACTTAGGTCTAGGTGTAGGTGAGTTGATTATCAGTACAGGTGACACCCATATATACAAAGATCATATAGAGCAGGTGAAGGAACAGTTAACGAGGGAAGAATTCCCACTACCCACTCTATTGTTAAACACACAAAAGACTAATATTTTTGAAATGACAATGAACGACATTTCATTGGAGAACTACGAGAGTCATGGGCAAATTAAAGCGAATATGGCCGTCTGATAAAGGTGACATTATAACAACTGAGGTTGTTGTACACACTTTTAATGTCAGTGATGTAGATGATCCTGATATATATGCTGGCCAGCCGATCTATGATTGGCAACAGACAGAAGCAGGCAAGTGGGTGATGGAGAATGCGATACAGAAGCCTAGTTGGCATAGACAACTAGATTATAATACTTACGGGTATATGTATCAAATCAGAGCAGACTTGACACCTGAACAAGTAACATTTTTTGAATTGAAATACAAATGAATATATTAGTAACTGGTGGATTAGGATTGATCGGTCATCACGTAGTTGAACGATTAGAAAATTTAGGTCATGATGTAACTATCGTTGACACGATGACTAATTATGGAATAATTCCTCAAGATGAAATAGATTACTTGATGCGTGAGCGCCGCAAGAAAATTAAATCAGATCAAGTGTATAAGTACGATATTGCTGACGCTCCTAGCATAAACTCATTGTTCGAAACTAAAAAATTCAACATTGTTGTTCACATGGCTAGTTTCCCAAGACAAAAAGTAGTCAATGCTAACCCTGCGATGGGTAGTAAGACAATGAGTGAAGGGTTGCTCAACTTGTTGGAAGCTAGCAAGAATACTAACGTCAGTAAATTTATCTACATTAGTTCGTCAATGGTCTATGGTGACTTCACTGATGATGTAAAAGAAGATGCTGTATGTAACCCACAAGGTCAATATGGTATTATGAAATTAGCGGGAGAATGGCTTGTTAAAGATTATACTAGACGAGATAATATTGTTCATACAATTATTCGGCCTAGTGCTGTTTACGGCCCTCTTGATGTTGAGGACCGCGTTATTGCTAAGTTCATGCTATCAGCAATGCGTGGCAATATTCTTAATGTTAATGGTGCCGGCGAGACCCTAGACTTTACATATGTAGAAGATGCTGCCGACGGTATTGTCGCGGCTACATTGTCCAGCAACACAGCTAACAAAACGTACAATATTACTAAATCTCACAGTCGTACACTATTAGATGCGGCCAATCTTGCTGTAAAGATTGTCGGTAATGGTACAATTAACGTCAGAGACAAAGACGCAGATTTCCCAAGTCGCGGTGCGTTGAATATTGATGCCGCACGTAGAGACTTTGGATATGACCCTAAAGTTGATGTAGAAGAAGGATTTCAGAAATACTATGATTGGTTGAGCACCAGCGAGTATTGGAAACCTAAAGTATGATTCTTCCCGTCAAGGTAGAGCCGTCGCCAAGCAACTCTATAAAATTTATAGAGTGGATGATACATAACGAATGTAACTATGATTGTAAATTCTGCGGGTCACAATACAAAGATGGTTCACAGCGTTGGCTCTCACTAGACTTATACAAGAAGTACACTGACAATATTATCAAAGAATGTAACGGTAGTCCTACTTGGTTTCAGATAACAGGCGGGGAACCGACATTATTTCCCGACCTGTTAGAGTTACTATCCTACATTAAAAGTAAAGGACCGTATATCAGTTTGATATCTAATGGTAGTAGAACATTAAGATGGTGGGAAGAACTAAAGAACGCAGAGGTGTTAGATACTCTCTTTATAACTTGCCACACTAATCAACTAACAGAATACTCACGTATTGTTGATATATTGAATTTGTTTCACAGTAAACCAGTAGAAACAATTTGTTTGATTACATACGATCAAACCACAATTGATAGAGCAATCGAAGCAAAGAAAGTTATAGTAGAAAATACCGGAGCTACGGTGCTAGTAAAGGTCATGAGTAATGACAAAATAGTTTACACCGATGAACAGTTCAATGAAATTGGATTAACATCTAACAATCAAGAAAAAAAACGTAGCAAAATGAAACCTAATGTTCCAGTAGAACATGCTATGACAAATAATATTACGGTTACATTTGATAATGGCACATCACGAAACACTACACCACAGTATCTATTAAAAACAAATGCCAATAACTTCTTTGATTGGAAATGCAATGCTGGTAATGACAACGCAAGAATCATAGTAGATAAGATTTATAGGGGTGTTTGTGAAGAAGGTGGAATCCAAGACACGCTAGATAATTTCAAATTCAACACAGATTCTATTGTGTGTAAAAAGAAATCATGTGTGTGTCATACTGATATAGTAATTAAGAAAGAACGCTAATTATGAACATTCCTCACTTTGGACTCAAAAGACAATACATTAACCTTAAGGATGAGTTATTAGATGCCACAGATCGAGCATTGAAAGACGGTCAATTGATGAACGGACATTATACACGTTCATTTGAAGAATGGCTAAAACATCGCACACAAACAAAGTACGCTGTTACAGTACATTCAGGTACACAAGCACTTGAGATAATTGCTAGATACAAAAAACAAAAGCACCATAACTCTATGGTGGGTAATCCTAAGATTCGCATACCTAATCTAACGTACCCAGCAACACTAAACGCATTCTTAACAGCAGGTTGGGACGTTGAACTGGGTGACACTGACAAGTATGGTGTTATGTATAGTAATAGCTCTAACCAAGTAGGTGGTGTGTATAACTGCGCTATGGGCTTTGCTGGCCGTAGACCCTGGCCAGAAGCAACCTATCGTGACAGTTACGGAGTTATTGTTGACGGTGCACAGCATTGGTTAGAATGCGGTGGTAATGTAGGTAGTGGTATGGCTATAAGTTTCGACCCTACAAAAAATCTAAATTCTAGTGGCAATGGTGGCGCAATAGTAACGAATGACGAACATTTATATCTATACGCAGTAAGACATAGGGACAACAACAAACCTGACTTCTATGATGTGGGTACAAATTCACGAATGAGTGAACAAGATTGTGCTCAGATATTAGTAAGAGCTAACTACATCGATGAATGGCAAAAACGTAGAAAAGAAATATCTGATTTTTGGTGTGATAGATTCAGTGAGTTGCCCATAGAGTGCTTGAATGATACTAGATTCCCTCATGCGAATCAAAAATTCGTTATGTACATGTCAGATAGAAATTCACTACACACGCATCTGATAGTTAATGGTATAGACTCTAAGATTCACTATGAGTATGTTTTGGGAGAGTTACCTACAGCAAAAAATTTAGTAAAACCTGACATGCTGAGTACTAGTGTAATGTTAAGCAGGGGTGTACTAAGTCTTCCTCTGTATCCTGAATTAACCGATTCTGAAATAAATTACATTGCTGACAAGGTAGACGAGTTCTTTGGTGAATAAATACCAGATGAAACCCATAGCCATTAGAGTACAAATAGACAAAGAAGTAAATTATTACGATATCACATGGAAGCTACATAACGTTTGTACATACGATTGTAGCTTTTGCGGTCCTGAATATAAAAGTGGCAGTGAACGTTGGTTGTCGTTAGAAGAAAACAAGTCAATTTTTGATAAGATATTTAAAGCGGCGAATGGTAAGTTGATCTGGATGATGTTCTCTGGCGGAGAACCTACATTATATCCAGACTTCATTGAATTAGCCAAATACATAAAATCAAAAAATTGTTATTTAGGTGTTGTCAGTAACGGCACTAGATCATTGCGCTGGTGGGAAGAAGTAAGAGATGCTAAGGTATTAGATAACCTGATATTAACACTTCATCCTGATCAGGGAGCACAACCAGACCACTTCACTGATATATTGAATCTTTTCATAGATGAACCCACATCAACAACATGCTGGATAACATCGACAAAAGAAACAATTGACAAGGCAATAACCTCTCACATTTTGTTGAAAAAGAAAACAGGTGCGATACTGTTACTAAAGCCAATGAATATCGCAGACTACCAACTGAAAGAATTCTTCAAACCTCAACATGAAATATACTTGAAACGATATCGTAGTTCTAGGGGTGATTTGTGGCATATGAAAAAACAGACAGGAATACCCAAAGAAATGTCAGTTGAGAATAACTATATTAACATAGAAATGAATGACGGGAATACAATAAGATCGTCAACGCAAGAAGCCATACATAATTCATTGAATCGATTCAAAGGATGGAACTGTAACATCGGGGAATTTCAAGCATTTATTGACCGTCACAGACTATACCGCGGCGCCTGTTTCCATACAAAACCGGGTTACATTAATCTATTAGAAGAGGATGCTAGATTCATCAGTGATCCTATTGTTTGTCCAAATGAAGGTTGTTTCTGCGGGTCTGATCTGATATCTACTAAATACAGAGATATATAAAGGGTCAAACTATGTGGGTATTATCAGTATTACCAGAAGCAATCATTCATACTATATTTGGTATAGGGGTGTTTGGTGTGATCGCAGGATTCGTTCTAGGTTTCATACCATTTATCAAAGCATATAAACTAGCAATACAAGTAATCAGCATCTTGTTACTTGTGTTCGGGGTCTACTTAGAAGGTGGATTAGCAGATTACAAGGAATGGGAATTAAAAGTCAAAGAGATGGAAGCCCAAGTAGCAGAAGCTAAAGCTAAAGGCGCCGAGAAGAACGTAGAGATACAAGAAAAGATAGTCGAGAAAACTAAGGTTGTCCGTGAAAAGGGACAGACTATCATTAAGTATGTTGACCGCGAAGTCGTAAAAAATGAGGAAGTGATTAAGTATATCGAACAATGTCCCACAGTTCCATCTATTATCATAGAACAAATGAATAAGGCGGCAACAAAATGAAATACTTACTAATCGCTCTATTATTGGCAGGATGCTCTACAGTTGTACCGGTGAAACCATCGTTCCCCAATCCTACCCCTGAACTCATGAAAAAATGTGAGGACTTGAAAAAGATTGAAGGTGATAAAGTAGCAATCACTGACATGCTTAAGGTCGTGGTTCACAACTATACATTATATTACGAATGCTCAACCAAAGTCGATGGTTGGCAAGAATGGTACAATGAACAGAAAAAGATATATGACAGCGCAAAATAATAGTATATTATTCGCAATATGTCTATTGTTAGTGGGGTGTGCTTCTACAAATGACTATCAAACATACGTAGAGACACAAAAAACACTAAACAAAGATTATACTATGGCTGAGTTAGCTAGAATATCCGCACTGACTGAGATCGTTAAAGAATCACAAGACGTTAGTGTGCGTATTCAAGCGATCAAAGCACTACAAGAGATACAGCGCAGTAAGAAACCATTAGTGATTGACCGACCCAAGTCTTGGTTGGAAAGATAAATACTATATAGGGTTTTTAATATGTCACAAGAAATTATCAATATAGGGGAACTGCCCAACGATGGATCGGGCGATCCGTTGCGCACCGCCTTCGATAAAATTAACAATAATTTCTCTAACATCTTTTCGACAATTGACGCTAACTTAGTTACAATTGAACCGTTGAGCATAGATGTAGATCCAATTACGTCACAGAACATATTAAATATCGGTCAGGTTATTATCAATTCTACACAGATTGTTAACAACCCTGCTCCTACAATAACACTAACCCCACCTGAAACATTATTCACAACCACCCCGGTTACTAGAGTACAAACATATAGTACGCTATCAGAAGCTACCCCGATTGGTGCCCAAGAATGGATTAACATTGGTGCTCAGCCTAACGATGGAACCGGTGATCCGCTACGAACAGCGTTTGATAAGATTAACAATAACTTCTCAAATCTGTTCTGGACTACTACTAGCACAAGCACATCATATACTGAAGGTTTAGACGCAAACCAAGTTATTTTTGAATATCCAGCAAATCAATTCACGCAAGGTGTGTTTCAAATTAGGTCTAGTGATCCCGGAAGTCCCGACAGTCAGGGAATTACAATTTCTGCTCAGATTACTAATAACAATCAAGCCGTTAAGTGTACAGGTCATGGAATAACATTTGCCGGAAACGCAGTAAGCAGATATGACATGGATATAGTAGACGGCAATGTTCGTATACTTTCTACTCCATTACTAGATGCGTACTTACTACACTTCATCGCTTCTGAGATTACATTTATCGGTAACGCTGAACCCGGGATAGATATCGGTCTAGACGGTTACATCAATTCTGTATTGGGCACCGAAGGTGACATAATAATTACGACAGAGGGTCCATGAGAGCTAAAGAATTTATAACAGAACAACGTGCGGCATTATCTGTTGATGTTGCTAGAGCCCTACCCGGTACCTATACGATTCCTGGTCTTCCAAATAGCGATTTCTATAAGCAATATCGTTTTGGGGTAGCATTAGCAGGCTCACGTGGACAAATAGAGAGAGAACAAGACAGTATTCCTCCTTATAACTTTGAAGAAGAAACACCATGGGGTGAGAATTTAATTATTTCAGCATACATGGATGGAGATATCGACAAAGACATTGACTACGCTATGCGTGAAGCCGGAGTAGAAGGTGGCAAAAAACTAATTAGCAGTATGAAAAGCGAAGAAGCGACTGACGTTATCAAAGCTAGCCCGATTAAGGCTTTCAAAGGATATAAAAGAAAATGAGAGCAACTGAATTCGTATCTGAATCTAAGATCGGTAAAATAGGAAAGAGAAAACAAGTTGCTACTAAAGGGTTGCACAAGTTCCGTGACGAAAATGCTGCCGATCGTGTATATGAGTTGAATCGTATCATGATGGCTGCTGCCTCTACTGACGGAACATTTGTTCCTGATATAGATGGTGAGAGCTGGTCCGGCAGATACAATGTGGCTACCCCATATACCCAAGAAGAACAAAATATGTTAATGATGGCGTACAAAGCAGCCGGCTCAGATTTCCATGACATTAATAAAGGCGACTTGAAAAGTCAAGAACTACCGGACACGAATACTCAAAGTCTAGTAAAGCCCTTCAAGGGCTACAAAAGAAAATAATTTATTTCAATCATACATGAATAAGTAATTCATTATGATTGACATTAACAACACACTAGACCTTTTAAAGTTAAAATTCTACAACGAATGGCTATACACTGCTCATATATATGATGAGGGTGACAGTCAAATGCACGAGAATTTGACAAAGACTATGGTCGAAAAATACATCGACCCACTAAACTTACCAAAAAACTCAAAAATACTTGACTTAGGTTGCGGCCCAGGCTACTTCTTAGATCAAATGAAAGCTCGTGAATACACTGACGTTGTGGGTGTTACACTAAGCCCAGGAGATATTCAAGCGTGTCGTAATAAAGGGCACACAATCAAAGAATACGACTTGAGTTTTATCCCACAAAAAGATGGCTACTTTGACGAAAGTGTAGACTTTATTTTTTTGCGACATGCGCTAGAACACAGCCCATATCCTATCTTTAGCTTGATGGAATACAATCGTATTCTAAAGCAAGGAGGAAAGATTTACATTGAAGTACCCCGTCCTGGTGGCGAAAGAAAACATGAGTGGAACTTGAATCATTATAGTATTCTAGGTGAACAACAATTAGCGGCATTGCTTTCTAGAACAGGATTTGATGTTAATATGTTCGAAACAATCGAATTTGATATTCAAGGAAAAAATCCTGATACAAAAGAAACGTTCACTGCCAAAGAAAGCTATTATTGTATCATAGCGACAAAACAAAGACCGTTAGATATCAAGTAAACGATAAATACTCTCATACGCAATTATAGAGAGTATTTTTATGGCATATCCGGAACCAGCAAATGTAAGTCCATGGTACTTACGCAATATTACGCAAGCATTAGCACTAGACGAAACCACTGGTAACGTTTACATTCGCACCGATACAGATATAAGTAATGTAACTATCACAGGTAATGTCAATATTCCTGGTAATGTAGATTGTCATATATCAGAGATAGGAACCTCAGGTAACTTAACAGTTCCTTATATGCCTATATCAGGTAACATTACTATTGATGCAGGACAAACAGTTGAAGTAACACAAGGAACTGATCCTTGGGTCGTTAGTGGTAATATAAACATTGACAACCAAGCAACAGACCTTACTATTGCCGATAGTACTTATGAAATGAATGTTGCTCGTGGCTTGATACTAGGAACATCATCAATATTCAAAGCAGGATGGAATCCTAGTATTACTAATAACACAGAAGAAAGTTTATGGAGTGGAAGCAATCTATATCCTTGGTCAAGTTGGAGTACTGGTGGAACACTAAGTTGTGTTAGTACAAGTGCGAGTGATACAGGAACTCTGGAAATAGTAGGTTTACGAGCAAGCGACTGGACTCAAATAACTGAAACAGTGACACTTAATGGAACTACTCCGGTAGTTACTGCTAACAGTTTCATTCGCATTAATGTGTTCCACTATTTTGGTACTACAAATACCAATGTCGGAGTCATTACTGCTACACGAGGCTCGACGGTCGTAGGGCGCATCGCTGAAGATTTTGGGCTTGCTCAAATGGCACAATATACAGTGCCTGCAGGCTATACTGCCTATATAATTCACGGATCTGCTAATATGGGCAAGGGCAATGACGGTACTGGTAAATTCAAATATCGTCCATACGGTGGTAGTTTTCAAACAGCAATGACATTCTTATTGTATCAATCTACTTTTAATTACACATTTGTAGTTCCTTTAGCATTACCCGAGAAAACTGACCTTGATGTTACTATGTATGCCTCTGTCTCAGGTACTGCGTGTAGTTGTCAATATGGTATTATATTAATCGCAAACACGTAACCAAAATAAATACTTGCTATGAGTAAACCACTTAGCAATGCGCCATCCTTAATTAAGGATCCGTACAAAAAGACAGAATTCAAAAATGAGAAAGAGTTACAGGACTTTGTAAAGTGCTGTGATCCTAACACTGGTTATCTATACTTCATGGATAACTTCTTTATGATTCAACACCCTACTAAGGGTTCAATGAATTATCATCCTTGGCCTTATCAACAACGTTTGATCGATACATACCACAGATATCGTTACTCAATTAGCTTGATGCCTCGACAATCAGGTAAGTCTACTTCGGCCGCAGGTTATCTATTATGGTATGCGATGTTTGTTCCTGACAGTACGATATTAGTTGCGGCACACAAATATACAGGTGCTCAGGAAATTATGCAACGTATTCGTTACGCATATGAGAACTGCCCAGATCATATTAAAGCTGGTGTCACCACATACAACAAAGGCTCGTTAGACTTTGAGAACGGATCTCGCATAGTATCAGCAACAACGACTGAAAACACAGGTCGTGGTATGTCTATTACATTACTATATCTAGACGAATTTGCGTTCGTTAGACCAAGTATCGCTAAAGAATTCTGGACAGCTATTACTCCCACATTGTCAACTGGTGGTAAAGCGATTATCACAAGTACTCCCAACAGTGACGAAGACCAATTCGCATTGATATGGAAGGGTGCCAACAAGACAGAAGATGAGTTTGGAAACACGACTGAGCTAGGGGTGAATGGTTTTAGAAGCTATCGTGCTTACTGGAATGAACAGCCCGGAAGAGACCAAAAGTGGGCTGACGAAATGAAAGCTCAGTTGGGCGAAGATCGTTTCAATCGAGAGATTGGTTGTGAATTCATTATTGCTGATGAAACACTTATCAATCCAAACACACTGATTATGATGGATGGTATGGAACCCATCAGTCGTATGGGACAAGTTCGCTGGTATGAGAAACCCAAGAAGGGAAATATCTATTGTGTGGGATTAGATCCTAGTCTAGGTACAGGTGGCGACCCAGCCGCAATTCAAATATTCGAAGCAAACACAACCACACAAGTCGGTGAATGGAAGCACAATAAGACAGATATTCCTAGTCAAATCAAGCTACTAGCACAAATAAACAAATACATAGCAGACTGTACCGGAGAACCTAATAACATCTATTATTCTATCGAATGTAACGGAATAGGAGAGGCTGCAATCGTATCGTTGAATGAGTACGGTGAAACTGGCATACCGGGCATATTCATCAGTGAGGTCGGTAAAGGTCGTAGAGGCTTCAACACAACAAACAAGAGCAAACTAGCAAGCTGTGCTAAGTTCAAAACTCTTGTAGAAAGTAAGAAAATGACCATAAATAGTCGTAGTCTTATAAGTGAATTGAAGGCATTTGTGGCTAACGGTGGTAGTTATGCCGCAAAAATAGGCGACACTGACGACTTGATTATGGCTAGTTTGTTGGTAACTAGAATGTTACAGCAATTAAGCGATTATCACTTAGATTTAGAGAACCAAATCCGAGACCATGAAGAATTTGTTGCTCCTTTACCCTTCTTTGCTGTGATAAGTTGATAAATACTTTATGTCCAAGAATTCTGAATCACTAAACCGTAGCTTATACGATCTATTACGAGGTAAAGGCTACAAACCAAAAATGCTAACTACTGCTGGTAAGGCTAGCCCTGTACCGGAAGATGCTAGCGTATTCCTATTTAACTTTGTCAAAGATGGAACTGACTATGGTCAAGTATCTGTTTCTATAGACGGTTCCAAAAAACTAATCGTTTATTTCGATGACGAAGTAGAAAATAGTCCTAGCACAAATACATCAGGAACTGACGTAAGTGATAGCTGGTCTTCACTAGTACAACATTTAAGTCAATGGCGTTTTAGAAACGGTCTAAGAAGTTTCGAATTAAAGAATCAAGATCACTTGGAATCAGACATGGCACAAAGGGAATATATGAGAAAGAAAGAAAGCGTATCCGAAGGTTATCACCCAATGGGTAAACAAGCTAGTTATAATGACAATGTTAACAATGCTAAAATTATTATTCAACACAGTCGTAAACTAGAAGAAGGCGAACAACGTTATCGTAATATCGCACGTATTTTCGTAGAAAATGCGAACGGAGAACGTTTCTTACTACCAACAACTAAGCCTGGCATCGCTCAAGTATATGCCCGTCATATTGCTGAAGGTGGTACACCTTATGATGACAGAGCCCAACATATCAATAGCTTAGTAGAAGAACATACTAAGATGGCTGGATTCGTTCGTGCGACACGTAACGGTCAGTTCAATGAATCTACTCAGAGATTGGTACAAGAAGGTATCAACCATTACCAATCATTACGTGAATGCTTAGGTAAAATGAGAACGCACCGTGGTTACCAAGCATACTTTGAATCATGGACTCCATCATTGATGGAAGACGAATTAGATGAATCAGTAAACGAATTGTTCGTACAAGAGACTATGGATCCACGTATTGAATCTGTATTACCTATTCTTTCTAAATTACAAAAGAACATTAGCGAAGATACAACCATGAGAGAAGTTGACCAATTAGCAGAGTGGGCAGATAGCTTACTCGAAGGCGGCGACGGTGGTGAAGCAAGTGAAGAGGAAGATATTGACACTGACGGTGCTGCCGGTGAAGGCACTGCTGAAGAAGTTGACGATGACGAGAATATTACTGAAGGTGAAAATGATGCCTTGAATCCAGTAGGTATACCCGAAGGTATGCTAGATGGCGGTGACGACATTGATAGTCCTGTTGCTAGTGCTATTCTACGTAGAATATTATTACAACGTGTTGACTTATTAGCAAAATACGGTCCAGAGAAAGTTTCTGACGCAATCGGTGATGTTGCTGAATGGGTAGGCGATGTAGACGAAATCGGTTCAAGTGATGTTAGTGGTTGGATCAAGCAAATTGAACGTGAACTAAGTGGTCTATCAGAAGCACCCGGAGCAGAAACACTAGCTCACAATGAAAAGACAGAAGCAGGCAATCTAAAAGCATTTGATTTAGAAGAAAACTTCATGGATACCGTTAAGAAAGTAGGCGGTAAAGTATTAGACAAGTTAGGTCACGGTAGTGATGAAGATTTGTTAAAAGACTTGAAGAAGAAAGCTGGCGTACGTAATCCAGAAAACGGCAAGCCAAGTATGGCACAATCTGATGTTGAAAAGGTTGACGAAGTAGACATGGGTCAATACGATGCTGTTAAATCTCAAGCAAAAGGTGAGCCTGATGCGGATTGGGACAAAAACTTCCGTGAGAAACTAAAGCAATATGCTAAAGAGTTAGAACAACGTCAGAAAGAAAAAGAAGTTGACGAAGGTTTAGATTCTGACCAAAAGCGTGTGAATCAGTTAGGTCCTACTGAGAAAGTTAAGAACAATAATATCGGTAAACTAGTCGGTGCTAATGAGAGTTTCATCAACACTGATGCCCAAGCTGTTGTTTCAGAAATGGATTCAGAAGGCTACAAAGGCAAGCGTGATAGCGATGACGAAGGTGGTAAGGGCGAAGGCAAAGCTACACCAGTCAAGGCTAAGGATGTTGTTAAGAAAGGTGCTAAGGCACTAGACAAGGCAATGGATGACGCACACAAGAAAGATGTGAAAGAGGGACAAGAAGACCTCGATGCTATACTAAGAATTATCAAAAAGTAATTCTCCCAAAAACCGCATATTTTTATGCGGTTTCCCACATCTGGGATAAATACTATTGACATTAGAAAATAGTATGCTAAACTATATCTTGTGTTAGACATTAATAGGTAATGTCGAATATTAAAAGAGACCATCTCAATTTTATAAGGAAAATATCATGGCATCATTAGCAGAAATCCGCGCTCGTATTGCAGCGCAAGAAAACAAAGGTCAAAACAAGGGTTCTGGTACCCAATCTGACAACTCAATCTACCCCCACTGGAATATGGACGAAGGCACTCAAGCCAACATTCGTTTTCTTCCTGACGCAGACCCAAAGAACACATTCTTCTGGATCGAACGACAAATCATCAAGCTACCATTCAACGGTGTTAAGGGTGACCCTAACGTCAAGCAAACTGTAGTTCAAGTTCCTTGTATGGAAATGTATGGTGAGTCATGCCCTATCTTGGCAGAAGTTCGCCCTTGGTACAAAGACGAAACTCTAAAAGAGTTGGCTAACAAGTACTGGAAGAAGCGTAGTTACTTGTTCCAAGGTTTTGTTCGTCAAAACCCAATCGGTGATGACACTACACCAGCGAACCCTATTCGCCGATTCATCATCAGCCCACAAATCTTCACAATCATCAAGTCTAGTTTGATGGATCCTGAAATGGAAGAATTGCCAACTGACTATCTACGTGGTCTTGACTTTAACGTTAAGAAAACATCTAAGGGTGGTTATGCTGATTACTCAACTAGTAACTGGGCACGTAAAGAAAGTGCGTTGACTGAATCAGAGCAAGCAGCCATCGAAGCACATGGTTTGTATAACTTGGCAGACTTCTTACCTAAGAAGCCAGGTGAAGCAGAATTACGTGTAATCAAAGAAATGTTCGAAGCAAGTGTTGACGGTCAACCGTTCGACAATGAGCGTTGGGGCGCATACTATCGTCCATATGGATTAGAGGCACCTGCAGGAGCAACAGCGGCAAAACAGCCTGAGGCAACACAAGCATCTCAGCCCGCGGCAGCACCCGTAGCAGAAACTTCTACAGCTCCTTGGGAAGATGAACCACAACAAGCAAGTTCTCCAATCGAAGTTCCTAAATCTACAGGAACATCAAGCGACAAAGCACAAGACATTCTAGCAATGATTCGTGCTAGACAAAACAAGTCTTAATTGAGAACTAAGGGACTTCGGTCCCTTGTCTTAAGGAGAGTATATGACATTACCAGACGAACGTTACCGTGCCCTCAAGCAAGGTAAAAAACTATTAGAAGAATTATGTGACCCGGGCCGCACTCCCAGAGTCCCAAGTATTATCAGAGACAGAGCTAGAGGAGCATTAAGACATTTCCCGCAAGACTGGGAAATCGATGCATTAGCAGACAAGTGCCCGGACGTACTTGATAAAGTATCGTTTGCTGATAGACTATATTTAAAACAAACTGGAGACAAAATTGGCTAAACCATTTGACATTAGCAAGTTCCGCAAGGACATCACAAAAAGTATTGAAGGTCTGTCGATCGGATTCAACGATCCTACAGACTGGATATCGACAGGAAATTATGCACTTAACTATCTCATTAGCGGTGATTTTAATAAAGGCGTACCTCTTGGCAAAGTTACTGTCTTTGCCGGAGAATCTGGATCAGGAAAAAGTTTCATCTGCTCAGGAAACTTAGTTCGCCACGCACAAGAGCAAGGTATTTTTGTTGTCTTAATTGACACAGAGAATGCGCTAGACGAAGCATGGCTACATGCTCTAGGTGTTTCAACTGACGAAGATAAGTTGTTGAAATTGAACATGGCTATGATTGATGACGTAGCTAAAACAATTTCAGAATTTATGAAGTCATACAAAGCAATGCCAAGCGATGACAAGCCTAAAGTCTTGTTTGTACTTGACAGTCTAGGTATGTTATTGACACCTACTGACGTTAATCAGTTTGAAGCAGGTGATATGAAAGGTGACATGGGTCGTAAACCTAAAGCACTTACAGCACTTGTTCGTAACTGCGTTAACATGTTCGGTAGTCATAACGTTGGTCTAGTTGCTACTAACCACACTTATGCTTCACAAGATATGTTTGACCCTGATGATAAGATTTCAGGTGGTCAAGGTTTCGTTTACGCAAGTTCAATCGTTGTTGCGATGAAGAAGTTGAAGCTGAAAGAAGATGAAGATGGTAACAAAGTATCTGATGTGCGAGGTATTCGCAGTGCATGTAAGATTATGAAAACTCGCTATGCGAAACCATTCGAATCTGTTCAGATTAAGATTCCTTATGAAACAGGTATGAACCCTTACTCAGGTATGCTTGACATGATTGAGAAGGACGAGCTTGTTAAGAAAGAAGGAAACTCATTAGTCTATACAACACTTGATGGTGAAATCATTAAGAAGTTCCGTAAAGCATGGGAATCAAACACTGATGGCTGTCTTGATAAAGTTATGAGTGAGTATGCTGAAAAAATTAAACCAACGATAAGTACTGTAACACCGGAGGAGGAAGTTACAGAATGAGTTTAGATTTAGTTACGGAGATGTGGGAGGTACTAAGCCCTCACATCGATTTCAACGATAAAAGTGAAGCGGCAGATACATTAGTCAATTATCTAATCGATAACAACTATGAAGCAGAAGATATCAAAGCAGCCTTTAGGGGCCATAAAGAAATCATCACTGCGGTAAAAGATTATCTTGAGCAACATGAGGATGAACCTGAGTATGATGATGAAGATTACGATTGTGATTCCGATGATGATGAATGGAATTAAATGACTTGGTACACTAAGGTTACACAAAACTTAGGTGTTCTACCCGATTTCATTTCGCACTATGAATCTGAGATTCTAGGTGCGAAAAATGAAGTCAAAATTTTTGGCAATGTTGAAAAGAACATTGCCAATTTGCCCGGTATTACGGAACACCGTTTTAATCAGCTACAAGAAATTGAAGCGGTATTGAATTACCTCAATATTCAATTAAGGAGAATTCGCCGAAAACATTTTCAAAAATATTTAGAAGCGTATAATAGAGCATTGACTAGCCGTGATGCTGAGAAATATACTGACGGTGAGGACGAAGTAATTGATATGGAAGTTCTTGTTAACGAAGTGGCATTACTCAGAAATAAATGGTTAGGTGTTATGAAGGGTCTCGAAAGTAAAAACTTTATGCTAGGCCATGTGGTTCGCCTCAGGGCCGCCGGTATGGAAGATATCACGATGAGCTAAATTTACATTTATCACCGTGATATCTTGAGTAATTAGGTTTATCAACTGTCTTAGCACAATGAGGGCATGTTAGTCGTTCACGACTGGCATGCTTTTCCTTCATCTTATTAATAGATTCAGTAGTGTGGGTTTTACCAGTAAAAGATTTATACCCGGTATGGACTCCCTTGTTCCATGCAGATTGTCCTTTGTCTGACGTTTTTACCCCCGACAATCCTTTATTCCATGTAGCTTTTCCTTTTCTATCCTCCGACATTTTTAACTTAGCATTATCAGAATGGGTCTTCCCGAACATGGGATTAAGTTCTCCGACTTGTTGTGCTTTTCTGATTTTTTCTTTTTCTGTTTTTGCTGGGTTCAGCTCACCTGAGGCAAACCCAACGGAATTGTTGTTAAAGTTCATACATAATGGTTTACCAACATGTTCAACTAATAGTGCTTTTTCGGCTACCATCAACTCTGTCACTGAGTCATGGTATGACAGAATCTCTTTTTGTAAACTCTGTTTGTCTTTAATACTGCGCGGCCACTTTCCAGAACCCATGTATCCGTCTTCCAAAATTTTGGTACTATGTCTTCCAATATAATATCGCCCGTTAGTGTGTACAAGTTTGTAAATGTAGTGTATCATATACTTATTTATCATTGAACAGTAGGAATGGACATTTATGGCTAACAATTCATTCGGGGCTATACCCTCAATTACAATCGGCGCCGCTGGCTCTGGTCTAAGTTCTAACGTTGTCTTGGGGCAATCTGGAACTAGTTCACCTGGCTTGTTTGCAAACATTACAGCACTGAATGCTGTAGACTTTAATATGTCACATGAACCACATGTTAAAAAATATCAAGTGTATGAAATCGAAAACGATTTACTAGCTCTCAGTGTTGCTTGGTTTCGTTTACGTAAACAACATGCCAATGGCGGTACCTATACACCTATCAGTAAATTACTAGACAGTGAATTACTCAAACATGTGTCAGGTGAAGATATCGCACAA
>JACCDX010399058.1_pt1 | contig 23069 bp, 22 predicted proteins | sample 7449681 | NCBI WGS metagenome assembly JACCDX01 (sample SAMN15323450, study PRJNA562643) | freshwater metagenome | isolation source: river surface water | place: USA:Blue River Watershed | collected 2017-08-18
GACGTCGACGAATTCTCCATCTACTAACTCTCGACTTGTCATTGAGGAAATGTAGCGCCGATCTCGCAAAAAATATGGAGATGCACTTTTCTTGACAGAAAAAAATTTCTGTGTCTGACCGATTCCTATTTGATTCTCATGAAATTTCGTCGTACTTTGCGCCTACGAAGTCCTCGGATAACCGTTTGATATCAGCAAGGGGAAGGCTGATATCGAAATGTGCGCCCGGGGACTTCGCTTTTCTATTCCAGCACAAAATCCGAATTAAAGAAGGCCGCTGAGGTCATCGGGCACTTGGGTTGACGAGAGAAATGCCAGCGGATCAAGAATCTCTTCTGCTGTGGGAAGAATTCCACTCCACAGTGCATCACGTGCAGCCACATCTTTTTCTTCACGAACCTTTGACCAGAACGCGCTCGCCTCTCGTGCAAGCTTCGGTGAAACTTCCAAACCTAAAAGTGATTTGAAGAGCTGTTGTGCAGGCGCGTTGGTTGCGCGTTGGCGTCGAAACATTTCGCGAAGTTGTGAAATTGCAGGTAAACGTTCTCCGGAAGCTTGATTAGTAACATCATCTGCCCAACCATCAACGAGCGCAAGTGCAGTTTCTAGTTTTGAAAGCGCAGCTCGTTGTTGAGGTGTTTCTTCTGGAGTAAAGATTCCATTATTAAGTGCGATAGTGAATGAATTTTCACCAGCAGTTGGGTCAATCTGAGATGGATCAAAGTTCTGCATGGCATCGAAAGCTTGTCTTTGAATTGCTTCCATATCGATGTGAATGCCGCGCCCATATTCGACTATCGCACTTCTGATATACCCCACTATCCAAGGATTATGAGCAAATAAACGCGCTATTGCTGCTTCTCGCAAGGCATGGAAGAGATAGACCTCTGACTTTGGAATTTCGAGATCGGTGCTCCATTTTTCAATATTTTCCGGAATCAAAATTGGGCGAGCAGGATCAAGCAGTGGAAGAGCAACATCGTGTGCGCCAGTTGCAGTTGCGCTGATACTGCCTATTGCTTGACCTAGTTGTGTTGCAATGAGCGAACCAATAAAGCTGCGGAGCAATCCAGCAATAGCGCCCATGGAATTCGCTAGAGCTTCACCTTCTCCTTCTGGCGCCTCTGCACCTTGCGCTGCCATGGCCTGATCGAGCAATCCTGAGATTGCCGACGCTAATCCAGTAGCCAATGGCTCCATAGTTGCTTGCCATCCGGGGAGAGTGGTGTCCACCCAATCAAGGCGACTGAGAGCAGTAGGTGTTGTACCACTTGAGGTGGCGGGAAAAACTGTCGCTTCATTGAGCCAAAGTTCTGCAATCTCCAGAGCGTTCTTTACAACTGTTACGTCATTAGTTCCGAGTGGCTCTGAACCTTGCGCTTGGACAAATTTCTTTGCAGTATCTCTGACAACGCTCTGAGGAAGCGCCTCTTGTTTGCCTTTACCCCCAGGAAAAAAATTTGCAAAAGGATTAATAAATCCTGCGGGGTTAATTCCCAGCTCTTGAAATTGCTTCTGGATCTGTTCTTGCATTTGGCGCATCATCGCCGCAAAATCATCAGGCTTTTGATTCTCGTCATCGTTATTGTCGGGAGTAAATCCAAACGGTGTCACTACTAACTCCCTCACCTGTGCGATGTGTGGCTCACATAACTTTCTATCGAAGGTCAAAATTCTATCTGTGGGTTGTAACGCCGGCAGTGTAGAAAATCTTCCCGAAAAGCCGAGTTGTCTTGTGAGGGCTAGGATGAGCCCGTGATCTCATCCCTTGCAAGCAGCACCGCTTTTGCAGCCCTTATTTGGTGGATAGTCCCTATTACGGGCCTATTAGGTGGCTTGGGCTATGTGATCTGGGTGTCAAAATTTAAGAGCAAATTCGAAACTGAAACGTCGCGTTCTGTAGGTCAATTCCAGAGATTTCAAGATTCTTTCCGTAGCGATTCAAACCAAAAATCTTCCCTACCTGAAGATGGTCCAGCGCCATCTGAAAAACAGTAGTCAGAGTCGGAAAAAGCCGATGCGCTTCTCCCGCACCCCTTTGCTTGTTAGACTTCTCTTTTTCTTCGTTATCGCTCTTCCGCTGGTAACTCCAGTTAATTTTGTAGTAATTCAGCCAGGAGAAGCGGCGCCGTTATTTCCTAAAATTTTGAAAATTAACAAGGAGTATCAGCAACGTATTGCTACATATAAACCTGACGGACAGATGTATCTGCTATCTATCTGGGTTTCCAATCCCGATGCGAAAGTCCTTGGCGCTGAAATTGTGCAGTGTTGGGTGCGCTCAGATTGTGCCGTTATTCCGCGTTCTGCTGTGTATGAAAAAGGTACTGACACTAAGACTGAAGTAAAGAAAGCAACCGCGCAGATGAAGGAGTCACAGAACACTGCAATCGTGGCCGCCAAGTCACTACTTGCCAAGAATTTTCCGGAGGTGGAAACCTCTGAATTAGGTACAGGCGCACTTAATGTCTCGTTAAAAAATACTGGTGGCCCGAGTGGAGGATTGATCTTTGCACTTGGCCTTACCGAATTGCTAACACCCGAAGATTTATTACAGGGAAGAAAAGTTGCCGCTTCAGGAACTGTTTCCAACTCGGGCAAGGTCGGCCCAATCGGAGGCATCGCCGAAAAAGTTATCGCCGCCAAGGAAGCGGGAGCAGAGCTGCTCTTTATGTCTCGAGACAACTGTGAAGATCTACCTACCGATGTGAGCGGCATCTCTGTCATTGCCGTCGCAACCTTGCAAGATGCTCTCAACCACCTCAGAAAGCCCCTAGATTCCAGTTCTGCAGGAGTAATTGGTTGCACTAACCTAAGCGCATGAATAGAAATAGATCACCGCTCATCATCACCGGTGCCATCATCTTCGGACTCGGCGCTGCCTTTGCATACTTTGGTGGGTATTACGTTGATTGGCTCTGGTTCAAATCAGTCGGTTTCACCGATGTGTGGACCACCGTGCTAGTTACCAAGATTCAGCTATTTCTCATCGTCGGTCTCATCACATCAGCGATTATTTCTAGCAATATTTACATCGCCTACAAACGACGTCCGCTATACGTGCCAACGAGCATTGAGGTTAATGGCGTTGAAAGATTGCGCGCCCAGATTGAACCTATTCGCCGTTTAGTATTTGCAGGAATCATTGCCGCCTTTACTTATTTCGCAGGCTCATCAGGAATGACTTTCTGGAGAGAGTGGCTGCAATTTAGAAATGCAACAGATTTTGGTGTGAAGGATCCACAGTTCGGTTTAGATGTTTCATTCTTTGCCTTTAAGCTGCCGTTGTATCAAGCTCTCATCGGATGGGGAATCTCTACCCTCATCTTGGCTGCTCTTGCTAGCGCCTTCGTTCATTACATGTATGGTGGAATCCGAACTCAAGTAGAAACCGAACGAACCACAGTTGCTGCACGTGTGCAGATTTCTATATTGCTAGGTCTTGTCGTATTACTGAAGGCGGTTGCCTATTGGTTTGATCGATATGCGCTAGCTCTCAAAGAGGGTCGCCTAATTACCGGACTTACCTATACAGATGTGAACGCACTTCTTCCTGCCAAAGCCATTCTCTCTGCTATCGCCGTAATCTGCGCTCTGCTCTTCTTTGCAAATATTGTTCGTAAATCGTGGCTATTGCCTGCTGCTGGTACAGCGCTCATGGTGATTTCTTCAGTCCTTATTGCAGGAATCTATCCGGGCGCAATCCAGCAATTCCAGGTGAAACCTTCTGAATCTTCAAAGGAAGCGCCTTACATTCAGCGAAATATTGACTCAACTCGCGCCGCATACGACATCGATAACGTCGTGATGCAAGATTACAACGCAACACTTTCAACGAGCGCAGGTCAGCTCTCTAAAGATGCAGTCACAATTGGAAATATTCGTTTGATGGATCCAAATGTTCTCTCTTCAACCTTCCGCCAGTTGCAACAGATCAAGCCTTACTACGGCTTCCCAGAATCACTTGATATTGATCGATACACAGTAAATGGCGTTTCTCGAGATGCAGTTGTGGCAGTTCGTGAATTGAATATTGAAGGAAACCCAAGCCGTAACTGGATCAATGACCACTTGGTTTATACCCATGGTTTTGGTTTTGTTGCAGCATACGGAAACACCGTCGATGCAGATGGAAAACCAAACTTCTTGGTCGGAGACCTTCCTCCAACTAAGGGACTTGGTGAATTCCAGCCACGTGTCTACTTTGGCGAGAATGTTCCTGACTACTCAATCATCGGCGGCAAGTCTGATTCACCAGTTGAATTTGATTATCCTGATGACTCTTCTGCTAACGGTCAGAAGAATTACACATACACAGGTAAAGGCGGTGTGCCGGTTGGCAGCCTCCTCAATAAATTGATTTTTGCAATCAAGTACGGCGAACAGAGAATCGTTCTCTCTAACTTAATCAACTCCGAGTCAAAGATTCTCTTCATCCGCGAACCACGTGAACGTGTGGCTAAGGTCGCTCCGTGGTTAACGCTTGATGGCGATCCATACCCAGCGATCGTTGATGGAAAGATCACATGGATCATCGATGGATATACAACCAGCGCCGGATATCCATATTCGCGTTCAACATCACTTGCAGATGCCACTGCAGATGCGCTCACAACCAACTCTGCGGCTGTTACCGCACAAGCCAACCGATCAGTAAATTACATTCGTAATTCGGTGAAGGCGACTGTAGATGCCTACGACGGAACCGTTACTTTGTATCAATGGGATCAGAAAGATCCAGTGCTCAAAACCTGGATGAAGGCTTTCCCAGATACTGTTAAGCCAAAGAGCGCGATGTCAGCCAATTTATTGGAGCACGTTCGTTATCCAGAGGATATGTTCCGTGTGCAACGCGATATTTTGAGCTCGTACCATGTCCAGAGCGCAGCTGCTTACTATGGCGGTCAAGATTTCTGGCGCGTACCACGTGACCCTTCTACATTCGGTGCAAATGCTGGCGCGCAACCTCCTTACTACATGACTCTCCAGATGCCAGGAGCTGATAAACCAGCATTCTCACTCACAACGCCATTTGTGCCTCGAGGTGGACGTGAAAACTTGTCAGCATTTGCCGCTGTTAATTCAAATGCAGGCCCTGACTACGGAAAAATTACAGTACTTCAACTTCCTCGCAGTACAAATATTGCAGGACCATCACAGGTAGCTTCAAACTTTGAGGCGAAACCGGAAGTTGCTAACGCTCTCTCACTCTTGCGTCAGGGTGGTTCCGATGTAGTGCTTGGAAATCTACTGACACTTCCGGTAGGTAATGGACTTCTCTACGTACAACCTGTCTATGTAAGAGCGACTGCAAATGCAGCGGCCTACCCACTCTTACAGAAAGTGCTTGTCTCATTCGGTGATGTCATCGGATTTGATAGCACTCTGAAGGGCGCGCTGGATCAGGTGTTTGGTGGTAATTCCGGAACAAGTGGATCCACATCTGCTGGCGGTGGAAATACATCAAGTCAATCGTCTGACCTTGCGAGTGCGCTACAAAGTGCAAAGCAAGCAATCGCAGATGGACAAGCTGCTCTTGCAAAGGGAGATTTTGCAGCATACGGTCGAGCACAAGATCGACTTAAGTCAGCAATTGCTGCTGCTATTGCTGCACAGTCACGCGCAAAGTAGTTACCGATTTGGTGAAGTAGATACTGCTCACCTACACTTTCAACATCCGACGCGGGGTGGAGCAGCTCGGTAGCTCGCTGGGCTCATAACCCAGAGGTCGTAGGTTCAAATCCTGCCCCCGCTACCAATGTCTTTTTGGAAGTGGCTAACGAATACGCAGTGAGTTAGCCACAACCAATAAGCTACTTACAGCCATAGCAGCAGCCGCATATATCGGGTTGAGCAATCCAAGGGCAGCGATTGGAATACCGATTACGTTATAGGCAAATGCCCATCCCAGATTTACTTTGATTGTTTTTACTGTTTTCTTGGCTAGATCAAGTGTTTCAATGACGGCCATAAGTTGTGGACGCATCACGGTGATATCTGCCGTTGATATTGCAGCATCAGTTCCTGTTCCCATAGCGATGCTGAGATTAGCTTTCGCTAACGCAGCGGCGTCATTGACGCCATCGCCCACCATCATTACCTTCATATTGCGCGCTTGTAGCTCTGCAATTTTGGTGAGTTTATCTTCTGGTGTAGCAGAGGCGATAACGCGCTCTGTACCAATTCCAACTGCGCCAGCGACAAAGGCCGCGCTTTCTGCGTTATCTCCGGTAACTAACCAACTTTCAATCCCACGAGTTTGTAATTGGGTGATTGTCTGAGCTGCATCAATTTTCACGCTGTCAGCTGCAGCAAAGCAAGCAATAGCTACGCCATCCCAGGCAAGAACTGCTACTGCTCGAGAATTGCGCTGTGCCTCGGAAATTGCTGCAGTGATATGAGCATCAAAAGCGACTGTGCTGTGGGCGATGGATTCGGGCGATCCGATAATGACAACTGGTGACTTGCCGGCAATATTTAATCGCCCTGCTATACCGATTCCAGGAGTCTGGGTAAGTTCTGAGACGGGGAGCTGTTCTGCTCCGCGACTAGCGCAATAAGAGCTGATTGCCTTTGCGAGTGGATGATCGCTCTGACTCTCTAAGGAAAGAGCTGAAGATAAAATATTCCGTTCAGTAAGTATCTCTGTGAAAGATGCGCCAAGTATCTTCTGAGCAGAAATTGGAATAACCGCTTCTTGCACCTTCATCGCACCATCAGTGAGAGTGCCCGTTTTATCAAAGATTGCGACGTTAATATCGCGTGATGCCTCTAGTACTCGTGGTTCTCTGATGACGATGCCTCGCAGTGCACCTCGTCCGGATGCAACAAGGAGCGCTACTGGAGTTGCCAATCCCAGCGCACATGGGCAGGCAATTACAAGAACCGTAATTGCGGTAGAGATTGCGTCGGTGAGACTCTTTTCAGCGAAGTAGTACCAATAAGTAAAGGTGGAAATAGATAAGACAGTAACAATCGGCACAAAGATTGCCGAAATTTTGTCGGCCAGCGCCTGAATGGGAGCCTTACTTCCTTGGGCTGTAACAACCATCGAAGTGATGCGAGCTAGCTCAGTGTCGCTACCTATACGAGTGGCGCGCACAATCAGCCTTCCGTTGTTATTGAGCGCGGATCCGATGACCTTCATACCGGGGGAAACCTCGACAGGTGTTGCTTCTCCGGTCATCATCGAGTTATCAACTGAACTTTGTCCCGAGATAATCGTTCCATCAGTTGCAATACGCGCACCTGGTTTTACTACGAACTCATCTCCCACTTGAAGTTCAGAAATCGGAATGAGCACCTCTATTCCGTTTCGCACCACGGAAACTTCTTTTTCTCCCAATGCAAGGAGAGATGCGAGTGCAGTGCCGGCTCTGCGCTTGGCGCGAGATTCTAGATAACGGCCAAGAATGACAAAGAGAAGTACGCCTGCAGCAACTTCGGTATAGACATCACCTTGATCTGTGTACGTTGCATAAATTGACCACCCAAATGCGCTTAAGGAACCGAGTGAAATCAAAGTATCCATAGTGGGGTGGAAGATGTTGCGCAGAGCAGCACGATGGATTGGCCAAGCGACAAAGAGAATAAGTGGAGTTGTAAGTGCAAGTGCAAGCCAAGCCACAAATAGATGTTCTGCATGAGGTGGAAGTGGTAATTCGTAATCAGCAAAAAGATTAATGAGCCAGTCATTAATTGGCTGATGCCACGTCATCACCATAGAAATTGCTATAGATGGAAGAGCAAAGAGCGCTGCAAAGAAGAGCGCTCGAGCTGCACCTCTACGATGAAGCGCAGGATCTGCCGGGTCTGAGAGAATTCTCGCTGAATAACCAGCAGATTTAATCTGCTTAATGATGCGATCTTCTGTTATATCGGCTGGAGCTATCACATGAACTGTCTCAGACGCGAAATTAACTGACGCCTTTACACCTGGAAGTTCATGAAGGGCGCGTTCAATTGAATTGACGCACGAAGAACATGTCATTCCAGCAACTGCATACGTTTGCACGACAAGTGATTGCATCATGCTCCCTGAGGTTTTAAGGCGCTGAGAACGTAGTCGTGCAAGATTCCATTTGTAGAAAGTCCATTTCCGCCGAGTGAACCATCCATACCTTCGAGGTTTGAAAAGCGCCCACCTGCTTCGCGCACGATAATGTCGAGCGCAGCCATATCCCAGAGAGCAAGCGATGGTTCTACTGCAATATCAACAGCGCCCTCTGCTACCAACATATGAGACCAAAAGTCACCATGTGCACGAGTACGCCAAGCTTGAGTGAGCAATCGTTGGAATGGCTCCAAGCGTGCCCCCCACCCAACAAAATCGGAGTGCGAAATCGATGCATCTTCAATCTTTGAAACTGCAGATACGGAGATTTTGCGCGGCGCAGCGCTGGAATCTGATCCTTTATTTACGATCACGAATGCACCGCCACCCTCAAAGGCATACCAGCGACGAAAGAGAGCTGGGGCGCTGACCACTCCTACAACAACTTTTTCTCGTCCATCGGAACTTCTCTCCATCAGAGCAATCAGAGTTGCCCACGTCGGAACTCCTCGCAAGAAATTTTTTGTTCCATCGATTGGATCGATAACCCAGTAGCGATCTTTCTCCAGCCCTTCATTACCAAATTCTTCACCAACAATTCCATCACCAGGGCGATGAGCATGAAGGAGTGCGCGAATAGCATCCTCGGCAGATTTATCTGCATCGGTGACAGGCGTGTTATCGGGCTTAGTTGTGACGGTGAGATCGATCGCCTGATATCTAGCAAGAGTGATCGCATCGGCGGCATCTGCTAATCGATGCGCAAGTGCTAAATCTTCACCGCGACTAGAGGCCATAAGGTCAGTATATCGCTGCTCATCAACAGGCTTAACTTCAAGGAGCGACTGCAGACTCGTGACCCTAATTAAGCGTTCTTCTCTGGCTGCAAGATCAGATTCGACCCACGCATTCAATGCACAACTTACTTCGTGATGAGAGCAATGGGGCATACAACTTTGCGTCACCTGGTAGATATCCGGGAAAGCTTCAATAATTCGATTCTTATCTAGATGCGAAAGCCCAAAGGCGCGAATTCCTGGGGTATCGATAATCCAACCACCTTCGGTAAGTGGAAGCGCTAGCGCGCTAGAGGAGGTGTGGCGCCCACGCCCTGTAACATCATTAACATCTCCGGTGGCGCGATCTGCGCTATCAACAAGGTCGTTGATAAGAGTTGATTTTCCAACACCTGAATGGCCAACTAGTACAGAAATTTTCCCTCGCAATAAACTCTTGATAGTCACAATTTCCTCTTTACGAGATTCAAGTTTGGAGGAGGTTGTAATGATTTCAACGCCAAGGGCGCGATATTCGCGGAAGAAATCCGGTATGGGTGACAGATCCACTTTAGTAACTAAAATTATGGGAGCGATAGATTCATGGAAAGCGCTCACAAGAAAGCGATCAATCAGTCCTCTTCGTGGTTCTGGATTAGTCGCCGCTACAACAATCATCAATTGATCAATATTTGCAACAATCGTACGTTCAACGCGAGCAGCATCATCGACTGTTCGACTCAGAGAATTCTTTCGTTCATTGACGGTTACGATGCGAGCAAGAGAACCTTCAACACCGGAAAGATCGCCTACAACCTCCACATAGTCTCCTACAACGACGGATTTTGGACCTAGTTCGCGAGCTTTCATCGCAGTGATAACTATTCCGTCATCAGTAACACATGTTGTGCGGCCTCGATCAACAGTAGTAACAAAGGCAGTTTTTGAATCAGCGTGGACCGGACGATCTTTGCTACGTCTGCGCGTTGTGCGAGATGGACGAATGCGAGCATCCGATTCATCGTATTCGCGTGGACTCATACAACCAAGCTATTCCAAAGGCCAGGGAAATCTGGCAAGGTCTTACGTGTTGTCGCTACATTTTCAACTTCAATACCAGGTACAACTAAACCAATAACTGCCCCTGCTGTTGCAAGACGATGGTCTTCATAGGTGTGAAATACACCTGCATGAAGTGGAGCGGGAGTTATATGAAGCGCTGTCTCTTCTTCTACAACGTTGCCTCCGAGCGCGTTAATTTCTCGGGTAAGAGCCGCTAAGCGATCGGTTTCGTGCAGTCGAAGGTGGCCAATCCCACGAAGATGTGAAGGTGAATCAGCTAAGGCTGCAAGCGCTGCAATAGATGGCGTAAGTTCGCCGACATTATGAAGATCAATATCGATGCCATGAATTGCATCGCCGCCAGTTAAAGTCAGTCCTTGCTCAGTAAATTCAACACGTGCGCCCATCTGCGTAAAGATTTCACGTAATTGATCACCGGGTTGAGTTGTGGATTGAGGCCAATCGGTGATGGTGATACTTCCACCACAGACCATTGCAATTGATAAAAATGGCGAAGCATTTGATAGATCTGGTTCGATCACTAAATCTTGACCATTCAAGTTACCTGGTGCAACGCTCCAGCTTTGCGCCTTTTCATTAACAGTGACCTGCGCTCCAAATTCGCGCAACATAGCAACAGTCATATCAATATGTGGCATTGAGGGAAGAGGGCCACCACGATGAGTGACGGTAATTCCATCGCCCATACTTGGCGCTACTAGTAGCAGCGCTGAGAGGAACTGGCTTGATGCACTGGCATCAATAGTGAGTTCCCCACCTCGAACTTTGCCTTGCGCCTTGATCACCATGGGCAGGCTGTAGCGACCTCCGTGATCTATTTCAATTCCCAATTCCTCAAGCGCTTTAATAACTGGTCCCAACGGACGTTCATAGGAACGCTGATCGCCATCGAATGAAATATCTCCCTGTGCAAGTGCGGCAAGTGGGGGAAGAAAACGCATAACTGTTCCAGCATTTCCAACATCTATTCGCGCAGGCCCATGTAGAGGAGCCGGACTTATCTTCCAGGCGCCCCCTTGGTCTTCAATTGAAACTCCCATTGCAGATAAGCCAGCAGACATTAATTCTGAGTCGCGAGATACAAGCGGTTTACTCAATAAAGATGGCGATGTTGCCTGCGCCGCCAAAATCAACGCACGATTGGTGACAGATTTTGAACCAGGGATTGTGACGTGTGCACGCACAGGTGTGCGCCCCCGAAAGGGTGCAGGCCAGTGCGCATCACTCATATATGAAGTCTATCTTGCTTCGCCTCTAGTTAGGATTCGAGTATGTGCGGGCGATATGCGCAAACTTTAGGCGCCGAAGAGATTGTTCAATCCTTTGCTTTGGATGGTTCAACCCTTGATCAATCTCTTCCACTTAACTGGAATATCGCACCCACCAATGAGATTTACATTATTAGAACTGAGTCATCATCTCGAATTCTCGATAGCGCATCGTGGGGAATTATTGCTCCTTGGCAGAAAACCATGGCAGATGCCCGCGCTTCTCAATCACATGCCATTAATGCGCGAAGCGAATCTATCCACGAGAAGCCAACATTTCGCCACGCCTTCAGAACTTCGCGTTGTTTGATACCAGCGACTGGGTATTACGAATGGGCTACTTCTCTCGGAAAATATTCTCCCAAGCAACCGTTTTACATTAGTCGTAAAGATAATCGACCACTTTCGATAGCAGGAATTTGGAGTACTTGGCAAAGCGAGAAGGGTCAGGTAATTCAAAGCGCCGCCATCATTACTCGTGAAGCAGTTGGCGAGTTGGCAACGATTCATAGTCGCATGCCCGTCTTTATGCCAGAATCAAGATGGAACGATTGGCTAGATCCAGAAAATCGAGATACCAATAAAGTTCTCAATTTAATGGTCTCCGCAGATCCAGCCGAAGGAGTTCTTCCGGTGCCCGTCTCATCGCGCGTAAACCTGGTTGCAAACAATGGTCCAGAGCTCATTGAGCCGATTGAACTCGGCGCGCCAGAAACGCTCTTTTAGATATACGCTATTAGTAATGACATCCAAGGATTTGGTACTAGAAAGCGCTGCCGATCGCACGATTCGGTTCGAGCGCGATGCTTTGGTGTTCACTAATCAGTTGTATGCAGCAGCTCTGCGCTATACCAAGAACCCTGAAGATGCTCGCGATCTTGTTCAGGACACTTATCTCAAAGCTTTTGCATCCTTCCACCAATTTGAAGAAGGTACCAATCTGCGCGCTTGGCTCTACCGAGTTCTCACAACAACATTTATCAATTCCTATCGCAAGGGGCAGCGCCAACCGCAGATTTCCAATAATGAACTTGAAGATTGGCAAGTTGCGGAGGCGCAATCTCATACCAGCGATCAGGGTAAGTCTGCAGAAGTGCAGGCGCTAGAAAACCTACCTGATAGTGACATCAAGAGAGCGCTCCAAGAAATTCCAGAAGAATTTCGCATTGTTGTCTATCTAGCTGATGTAGAGGGCTTTTCTTACAAAGAGATAGCCGAAATCGTTGGCTCTCCTGCCGGAACTGTCATGTCTCGCTTGCATCGCGGTCGCAAACAACTACGTGAAAAGCTCGCTAGCTACGCAAAAGAGCTCGGATACTCAGTTGAGGAACCTACTCCGGATAAGAAGGAGGGAGGCAGCAAATGAGTTACATCGAAATTCAATGTGGTGATGTTCTAGCATCAGTAATTTTCATTATTGAAGGCGAACTTCAGGAAATCCCACAAGCAGAAGCGATCTCTAGCCACATCACAATGTGTGCCGCATGTGCTGCCGAGATAGAACATGAGCGCGCTATGCAGCAGATGTTGCAAGATGTTTTAAAGCGCTCCTGTGATGAGAAGGCGCCTGATGATTTACATCAGAGCATCCATCGCCAGCTTCGTGCTCAGATGGCAGCAGGGGCAACAACAGAGGTTGTCACCCAATTCAGCATGACCGAGATTTCCATTGAGATTGATGAATTTGGAAATGTGGAACATCGAGAAATTCAAATCGAACAGACGCATATCCAGCACTTCATCGACGACGAGGACTAACCTTCAAAGCATGAGACCTGCAGAGGAAGTCCTCGGTGCTGTTGGCTTTTCAGTCCTCGCTGTTCGTCCCGGCGACACCTGTGTCACGATGGGGGTTTCAGATTTACCAGTTGTTGCACCCTCAATCTATCTATCTCTGATGGAGAGCGCCTGCGTTGCTGCGTTATCTGAATATTTAGATGCAGGAGAAACCACATTTCTTACTCATTCATCGTTGGAGATTGTGGGATCTGCAACCGCTGGAGTCGAAATACGAGGTAATGCCCGAGTAATTAATATTGAAGGACGTGAACTCACTTTTGAGTGCGATGTGTATGACGGTGAACGTCACCTGGCACAAGCAGAAATAACTAGGGCGACAGTTGAGAGATTATCTTTCCTCGCTCGAACTGCCGCCCAGTCGTTAATTAACGAATAGTCAACTTACTTCGGAGATTACGCCTTTTTGGTCTCCCAAAAAATTTCTGCAATTTCATCAATCTTTGCAATCAGTTGGTCAGCAACCTTCACATCTTGTGTGCCCTTGGTTCCCGCAGCTCCAGCAAGCTTGGTTGCTTCATTAAAGAGTGAGTGAAGTTGTGGATATTTCTCAAAGTGTGGCGCTTTGAAGTAGTCGGTCCAGAGAACCCAGAGGTGCTCTTTGACCTGATGTGAGCGCTCTTCTTTGATCGCGACCGAGCGAGCACGGAAATCTGCATCTGGATTTGCTGCATATTTTTCCATGCAAGCCTTTACAGAGAGCGCTTCAATCTTCGCTTGAGCAGGATCGTAGACGCCGCAAGGAAGATCGCAGTGTGCGTGGACAGTAATTTTTGGTGTAAGAATATTTCTCATAAGAGTGAGAGTACTCGAACCTCTAGAATCCTGCCATGGCAAAGTTTGCATCGATGATTGTCGAAGGAGATTCGATGCAGCCCACCTTCAACGCTGGTGATTGGTTGATGGGGAGGTGGGCAAAGTACAAACTCACAGGGTTACACCGGATCAAAGCTGGCGATGTAGTAGTGATAGAGCGCGAAGAACAGCCAGGAATCTTTTATGTAAAGCGGATAAGCCAGGCTCGTGCTTCGGGCGGACATATGCCTACAGTTTTCGTGAGTAGCGATAATCCAACTGGCACAGATTCTCGCCAATGGGGTTGGTTACCCATCACAAGCGTGAGGGCCAAGATTGCCTTTCGTATGAAGCGCGCACGCAGCCCAAGAAAATTTAAAGGCTAGCGAGTTTCTCTTTTACTGCAGCGACAGATGGGTTGGTAAGCGCTGCGCCATCTGAAAAGAGAAGTGTTGGCACTACTCGATTTCCACCATTTACTTCTTCAACAAAGGCGGCATAGTGCATCTCTTCTTCCACATTGATTTCGCGGAATGGGATGCTATTTTCGTTGAGTTGGCTCTTTAATCGTTTGCAGTACCCGCACCAATCAGTGCTGAACATGACAAATTCTTTACCCGAAAGTCCGAGCTCCTGAATTTGAGTGCTCATCGAGTAAATGCCTCGACGAGCAACGCCTTTGCCTCATCTTCGTGCAAGTGGTGATTTCCAGTAGCTGGAGATGCAGCTGCGCGACGGGAGATGCGACGTAGTACGCGGTTATCAATCGCGGTTCCACCGATTGCCTGTGTTGTGCTGAGAGCAATATGTGGCCACGGTCCTTGGTTTGCAGGTTCATCTTGCACCCACAGCAAGTTCGCATTTGGATGCTTCTTTGCCTCAACTTCCATCTGTGCAACAGGTAATGGATAGAGACGTTCGACGCGAACAATCGCAGTGCTGCTGTCATTAAGACGCGCACGCTCTGCCACTAAGTCGTGATAAATCTTTCCAGAGCAATAAATCAAACGGCTTGCGTTCTGTACTTCGTAATCACCAATAACTGGCAAGAATGTGCCTGAAGTAAAGTCACTCATTGATGAAGCAGCGGCCTTTAGGCGCAACATAGATTTAGGCGTAAAGACCACCATTGGACGACGTTTTGGATTTGCAGCGTGGAAGCGCAGCAAGTGGAAGTACGAAGCTGGCGTCGATGGCTGGGCCACAGTCATATTTTTTTCCGCACAGAGAGATAGGAATCTTTCGATGCGCGCTGATGAGTGATCCGGACCTTGTCCTTCATAACCGTGTGGAAGTAAGAGCACTACAGATGAGCGCTCACCCCATTTCTGCAGCGCAGATGAGACGAACTCATCGATGATTGTCTGCGCACCGTTTGCAAAGTCTCCGAACTGACCTTCCCAGAGAACTAGCGCTTCCGAGCGAGCTACTGAGTAGCCGTATTCGAAGCCCATAGCTGCATATTCACTGAGTAGTGAGTCAACGACGAAGAATTGGTTGGCATCAGAGATCAGAGAGCGAAGCGGAGTCCATTCGCTTCCATTCTCCTTATCGATGATGACTGCGTGGCGATTGGAGAATGTTCCACGTCGTGAATCTTGTCCAGCAAGACGAATAGGCCGCCCCTCTTTGAGCAGTGAACCGAATGCCAACATTTCGCCAGTTGACCAATCGATAGTTCCATCATTGATTGATTCAGCGCGCTTTTGTAGCTGCGGTAACAATTTAGGATGGACGTTAAATCCTTCTGGAATTGCTACCTGAGTTGCTGCAATCTCGCGGATAAGTTGTTCAGAGATAAAGGTAGGTACATCTTCTGCATTTGGTACAGCAGGAGGGACGAAGTTTGGATCGTGCTCTTCTTCATAGTTAGCAACGGATGCAAATACTTCTTCGAGTTGCGTCTGGTAGTCGCGAGCGATTTCTTCAGCCTCTTCAGGAGTGATATCACCACGACCCACGAGCGCTTCGGTGTAGAGAGTACGAGTAGAACGCTTGGCATCGATGAGTTTGTACATCAGCGGCTGCGTGAAGCTTGGTTCATCACCTTCGTTATGGCCGCGACGGCGGTAGCAGACCATGTCGATTACGACATCCTTGTTAAATGCTTGGCGATACTCGAAGGCGAGGTGCGCAACGCGAACGCACGCTTCTGGGTCATCGCCATTGACATGGAATACCGGAGCTTCAATCAATTTCGCAATATCTGTTGAATACCGAGATGATCGCGATGCGTGAGGCGATGTTGTAAATCCAACTTGGTTATTGATGACGATATGGATAGTTCCACCTGTGCGATAGCCAGGAAGTTGTGACAGCTGCAGCGTTTCAGCGTTAACGCCTTGGCCAGCAAATGAGGCATCGCCATGGAGCAGAATTGGTAGAACTGAATAGGCGCCCTTGTTATTGAGGCGGTCTTGCTTCGCGCGCACAATTCCTTCAAGAACTGGATTAACCGCTTCTAGGTGTGAAGGGTTGGCCGCAAGATAAATCTTGGTGGTAGCACCTGATTGTGCAGTAAAGACACCTTCAGTTCCGAGGTGGTATTTCACATCGCCTGAACCATGAACTTCATTCTCTGCGTAATGCCCTTGGAACTCTTGGAAGATTTGTCCGACAGATTTTCCACCGATATTGGCCAACATATTGAGACGACCGCGGTGAGGCATACCAATGCAGACTTCATCTAGGCCGCGTTCTGCAGCTGAGGAGACAATCGCATCAGTCAGAGGAATAACTGATTCACCGCCTTCAAGAGAGAAGCGCTTCTGTCCCACGAACTTGGTTTGCAAGAAAGATTCAAATGCTTCTGCGCTATTGAGCTTACGCAAGATACGAAGTTGTTCTTCACGTTCGATTGCTGGCAAGCCGATTTCGATATGTTGCTGCATCCACTTGCGTTCTTCTGGGTTTGAAATATGCATATATTCCACACCAATAGAGCGGCAATAAGAATCGCGCAAAATTCCGAGAATCTTACGAAGCGGTAGGAAGCTCTTGCCACCAAAACCACCTGTTGCAAATTCGCGGTCGAGATCCCAGAGAGTTAAACCGTGTGTTACCACATCGAGATCTGGATGATTACGTTGCACGTACACCAATGGATCAATGTCGGCCATCAGATGGCCCCATGTGCGATAGGCCTGAATCAATTGCTGAACGCGTGCAGTCTTATCAATCTCTTCATCTTTGGTAAATGCAAAATCTGATGCCCAACGAATTGGTACATATGGAATGCGTAGCGCAGTAAAGATTTCATCGTAGAAGTTTTCAGCGCCAAGAAGTAGTTCATGGAGACGGCGTAAGAAATCACCAGATTGAGCACCTTGGATCACGCGGTGGTCATAAGTGCTCGTCAATGTAATCACTTTACTGATTGCCATCCGTGCCAACGTTTCATCGCTAGCGCCTTGGAATTCAGCTGGGTAATCCATCGCGCCCACGCCGATGATGAGACCCTGACCTTGCACCAAACGTGGAACAGAGTGAACAGTTCCGATAGTGCCTGGGTTGGTAAGTGAAACTGTTGTACCTGCGTAATCTTCAACAGTCAGAGTTCCGGCGCGCGCCTTCTTTACGATCTCTTCATACGCGACCCAGAACTGACCGAAATCAAGGCCTTCACAACCTTTAATTGATGGGACGAGTAGTTGGCGGGTTCCATCTGGTTTTGCCAAGTCAATCGCGATTCCGAGGTTAATGTGCTCAGGTTTTCCAAGAGCGGGTTTGCCATCGAGTTCGCCGTAGAAAGTATTCATCTCTGGCATGGCACGGAGCGCCTTAATCATGGCGTAAGCGATGATGTGTGTGAATGAAACTTTGCCACCACGGGTGCGCTTTAAATGATTATTAATCACAATTCTGTTATCAATCATCAGCTTCGCAGGAATTGCGCGCACCGATGTTGCAGTTGGAACTGAAAGAGATGCTTCCATACTTGAAACGACGCGAGCACCTACTCCACGAATTGGTTCAAGTGTTGCAGCTCCTGGAGTTGCCAGAGTTGGAATTGGTTTTGCAACAGGCTGTGCTGGAGTAGTTGGAGTCGCAGCAACAGTTCTAACAACTGGTTGCGCTGCAGGTTGCGCAACCGTTTGTGGAGCAACAGGCGCTGTAGGTTGTGGAACAACGGGCGCAGATGGAGTGGCAGCGCCAGACATTGAAATATTCGGTGGAGTAACAGGTTTTGGAGTTGGGGGAGTTCCACCTTTTGGAGCCCCCGGAACCGGTGTACCTGCAACAGGCGCAGCCGCGTTCTGCGTTGCAGATTGCGGATTATTTTGGAAGTAGGTCACCCATTCACTTGGAACAGAAGTTGGATCTGCTTGATATCGCTCGAACATTTCTTCAACGAGCCAATCATTTGCTCCGAAGTCCTGACCTGATTGCGACACAGAGCGCTCCTTTGCGTTCTCACATACTTATCCGCTCAGATTCGAGCGTGGGCTAAGACTATCGGCTGCGGGCGTGCAGAATAAATGGCCTACTGGCTGCTCTAGCGCGAGATTGCGCACATTGGCCCGTTATCTCAAAGTGCCGCGCCTTCCATTCTTTGAGACCCTTGCCAACTATGGAGACCACTGCACCTCGACCGCTGGCGATTATCACCGGCGCTAGCCGTGGTCTCGGATTTGAAACCGCCAAGGCGCTCGCCCTTCGCGGGTTTGATCTTGCCTTGATTGCTAAAGATTCACAGCGCCTGGAATCTGCAGCTCAGGTAATTCGCGATGCGTATACGCAACAGCATGGAAACTCTGACCTGCGCACCTCCACCTTTATCTGCGATCTCGAGCAACCAGAGCAAGTTCGCGAAACTATCGCAGCCATTAACCAATCACTGCCCGTTCCGCAGATTCTGATGTTGGCTCATGGGGTCATGAGCGAAAAAATGTCCAAGACTCTTAAAACAAATGACACCGAATGGCGTCGCGTCATGGCAATTAATTTGGATTCAGTTTTTCAATTAGTAAATGGAATCGCTCCAGCAATGGCAGATGCTCGCAATGGTCGAATCATTATCTTCTCCGCCTGCTTAGGTCGTATGTCGGGTCCTGGTAATGCCGGTGGACTTGCTCCGTATCGCATTAGTAAAGCTGGAGTAAATGCACTTGTACGCAATCTTGCACACGAAACAGGTTTAGGCGCTCGCGGATTATTAGTAGATGCCATCTGTCCCAATCATTCACGCACCGACATGGGTGGCCCCGATGCGCCACGTTCTGCAGAAGAAGGTGCAGCAACTGCAATCTGGTTGGCAACTCGACCATTTAATCCAGCGGGTACTTCCGATCAAGAGAAGTTAACGGGAGTCCTTTGGGAAGACCAGCAAGTTGTTCCTTGGTGATGTGAATCCGCATCAATCGAAAGCGTGATACTGATTCAGTTCAAGAATTCTCTGTCTTAGCAATCGATAGCGCCAAGTAAATAATTGTTACGGCCAGCGGAATGATGATTACAGCTCCAATATAGAAAGCCCCTTGAATCTGATAGTAAGCAACACCCAGCGCGATTAAATTGGCCAGAATTGCAGGAGACCTTCCGTAATTCTTGCCTTTGGCAAAGCCCCGTCCAGCAACAAAGAGACCGAGAGATCCCAAGACCGCAAAACCAATTTCGCCGAGTAGGGGAGCCGCTTCCTCATTTTCATGTGTGAAGCTAAAGAAGATTAACCAAAACGCTAGGGCGAGCACCATCGCTGCTTCGATATAAAGCAGGGTTGCCGCGATGGAGCGCTTGGATTTCATCTTGGAGGATGACGTCTCGGCCTTGGGTTGGGAGTTTTTCGATTCTTCTTTTCTGTTGCTCACAGAAGAACTTTATCAGTGAGCTGAATAGGTAGCGCTAGATGATTTTTTCTCATGATGGTTTGAGAGACTCACTCACGTACCTAGCTGCACCACCGTACTTTTATGAGAATCTTCGCCGCGAATTAGCCTCAGCAGGTCGGAATAAAAGCCCACTGGCTCTCATAAGATTTCAGTTACTACCCAAAATTTCCGAGAATGAATCTCTCTACGAAGCTGCAATTCTCGCATTTTCAGAAGTTTTGAAAGCTGCAATCAGAGCTGAAGATCTCTGTGCTCGCTTAGGCCGCTTTGAGTTCACGCTGATAATAAAAGCGAGAATTGAGATTGCTGACGCAATTGCTGCACGAGTCGAAGATAGTTGGAAAGATAAAAACTTCGCTTGCCAGTCTTTTCTCATCAGCGCAAAAGGCACTGAGAGTTCACTTGAAATTCTCAACAAGTTAGATTGTGCGCCAGCCCGAGCTCTCCCTTAATTAACTCTGCGTAGTTTTCTTCGAACATTCAGTCGCGGGCTTTCTCCAGTGTCCACAGAGCATTTCTAGCTGAACATGTGAATGTCAGTGGGCTTCTACCTTCTGCCCCATGGAAATCATGGATCCGGAAGTAGTCTTTGGGCCGATCGCTCACTTGATTGCGGATCCAACTGTCGAGGAAATTTGGATTAATGCACCAGAAAGAATTTTCATAGCTCAAGCTGGAAAAAGTCACTTAACGAATCTGGTTCTGACTACGGAATCAGTACGGCAGTTGGTCGATCGAGCCCTCATATGGAGTGGGCGCAGGCTGGATATTTCACAACCTTTTGTGGATGCCCGACTTCCTGATGGAAGTCGATTGCATGTAGTTATACCTGAAATCACCGCAGAACACTGGGCGGTAAATATTCGCAAACATCTTCTACGTCAGAAGTCATTATCTGATCTCGTTGGAATGGATGTTATGTCAGAAGAAGTAGGTCACGATTTATCACACGCTGTAAAAAAAGGCCTCAACATCTTAGTAAGTGGTGGAACTCAGGCCGGAAAGACCACACTTCTCGGCGCACTTGTTAATGAGGTTCCATTACATCAAAGAGTTATTACGATTGAAGAAGTTTTTGAGTTACAACCCAAAATTCCAGATCTCATTCAAATGCAAACTCGTGGCGCGAATCTTCAAGGTGATGGTGCAATCTCACTTCGAAAACTCATTAAGGAAGCTTTGCGCATGAGGCCGACCAGAATCATCGTGGGAGAAGTACGGGAAGCGGAGGCTTTGGATCTCTTACTTGCATTGAACTCAGGGTTGCCCGGAATGGGCACCCTGCATGCAAACTCTGCGCGCGATGCAATTACAAAATTGCAGACACTACCGCTTCTTGCTGGAGAAAACATTTCACATAAATTCATTGCACCCGTAGTGGCATCTGCAATCGATCTGGTGGTTCAAGTTTCACTTGGCGATGATGGCGCTCGACGAGTTTCAGAGGTGGCAAAAGTTACTGGACGTTTTGAAAATGATAAAGCAGAGATTGAAACTATCTGGAAGTGGAATGGATATGAGTTTGAGAAGGGATTAGGTGTCGTTTCATGAATTTCAAGAATTCATCCATCGTTCGATTAATTGCGATTTCATTGGTTTCGATCTCTATCTTTTCCACTGCTTTACTCATCTCAAACTCCGCGTATATAGCGCTCTCCCTTCTATGTTTTCTTGCCATCTTCGCAGTTGTCGCAAAGAGAAAAGTCTCATCCAAAAGAGCTTTACTCATTCAAAGTTCCGCACCAGAAATGATTGATCATTTGCGTGCCGGAATCCAATCAGGGTTATCTTTAAACGAATCGCTCATAGGGCTTTCTGTTCGTGGGCCTGAAGTATTCAGAAGCTGCTTCTTACGGTTTAGGGATGAAATTTATGCAAGTGGGAATTTTGATTACGCAATTTCACGGGCAAAGGCTGAACTTGCGCACCCAAGTACAGATCAAATTTTGGAATCACTAGCCATGGCTAAAGTATTAGGAAGTGCGGAATTGCTAAACATTCTTCGATTACTTGGAAATTTTATCCGTGAAGATTTATCGCTACGTCGCGAAATAGCGGTGAAACACAACTGGATTAAGAACTCTGCTCATCTCTCTGCTGCTGCCCCCTGGCTTTTGCTTCTGCTTCTATCGACTCAACCGAGTACCTCTCGCGCATTTTCAACACAGTCAGGTGCGCTCGTTCTCACAGCTGGACTAGCGATGACAGCTATTGCTTATCTCTGGATGAGCCATCTAGCTAAATTGCCAGAGGCCTCACGAGTTTTCTCGGAAGCTCAGATTGGTTCGGCGCCATGAATAATCCAATCTTTGTATCCCTTTTGTTTATCGTTCCAGCCTTCTTGATTCTCAATGAGGATTTTTCTCTGGAAAGAGCCAGCATCGTTTCGATTCGAAGAGTTGGCGATCGAACATCTGTGAGATCAAAGCTAGCTGAAATTGGCTATCTGAATGAAGCTGACTACGAAAACTTCAGATATAAACAATTAATCATTTCAACCGCGGTAACTTTTGCAATTATTCTTTTTGGAATTTTTAAAGATGTGCCACTCTCCACGATTTTCCCACTAGTAATAATCGGATTTTCAGGCTCAATATTGTGGCTTGAGCGGAATCTCACCAACAAAGTGAAGAAATATAGAGAGGGAATTGAGGAAGAATTTCCAGCGATTGTTGAAATGCTCACCCTCTCTATTTCAGCCGGAGAAAGCCCTCTTAGCTCTTTCCAGCGAATATCTCATCGTGGATCAGGCGATTTGGTCACTCAACTACGACAAGTAGTAGATCAAGTCTCAGCTGGGCAGCCATTTGAAGAAGCCCTTGATTCATTAGGTAGGCGGATGTATTCCTTGAATATCCGTCGTTTCATCGATTCCATTGTTATCGCTCTTTCGCGAGGAGCCCCACTGGTAGAAGTATTACAGAGCCATGCCGAAGAAGCACAAAGCCTACAGAGGAATCGAATTACGGCCATAGCTGCCAAAGCTGAAATGGCCATGATGATTCCTGTTGTCTTTCTTATTCTTCCTATTTCAATTCTCTTTGCTCTGTGGCCATCTCTCTCAAATCTCAACATTTTTGCTCAAAGTTAGAAATTTCAATTCAAAACCAAACACTAGGAAAGAGGGAGAAATGAATCAGATAATCCATCAAAAAATGACAGAGTGTTACATCGAGATTGCCATGAGGGTCAGCGCCTTTAAGCGTTCTCGGTTCTTCAAAGCGCTCAGCGATGATAGAGGCGATGTACCAGGCTGGGTCTTAGTTGTTCTCATGACTACTGGGTTGGTCACTGCAATTTGGACAATTGCAGCACCTCGCCTAACAGCAATTCTCAAGAACTCTTTGGATGCAATGAATGGGATTCGCTAAATTGCTATTGAGATGGCTCAAATGCGAACGGGGAAATGTTGAGAGCGCTCTCGTGCTTATTCCCTTACTCTCATTATTTCTCATAGCTACCCAGATTA
>JACCDX011045244.1_pt1 | contig 23060 bp, 22 predicted proteins | sample 7449681 | NCBI WGS metagenome assembly JACCDX01 (sample SAMN15323450, study PRJNA562643) | freshwater metagenome | isolation source: river surface water | place: USA:Blue River Watershed | collected 2017-08-18
ATTCAAAAATATATTGATACATATATTGATAATATTATTGATAATCCCTTACTAATAGAGAATGATAAAGATAAAAATAAAGACAAATACTTATCAACAAAAAAGAGCATTGATTTAACAAATATTAATATGATTGAACATTTAAATGATAATAAAAATGACATTTTAAATATAATATTAAAGTCATTTGAAAAATCATTTGAATATAAGAATGGATTATCGAATAATTTAAAAGATATTGATAAACTAAATGAAACAGTTATGAATATTTTTAATTATTATTATGATACCAATATAAAGATTCTTCAAACTAAATTTGGAAATTATGATTTGAAAACATACCTTATTGAGAATATTGTTTATAATATATCGATAAAAATAATTAATGAATTAAAAATTAGTGATACAAGTCCAATTAATAATATTCAAGAGAGTACTCCTTCATATGCACAAGATACGCAACCTATACAAAACAATGAGAATATGTCGTTAAAAAATAAGGAAAAATCGTTTAAATTCGCTAGTTCAAACATCACCCTATATGAAAAGATTCAAAAGATGTTTGTTAAATTTTTAATAAAACATTTTGAGTTTGAAAATAAGATAGAGATAATATTAAATAAAATTAATCTTAATATATTAGACAATAAGGCAATAATTGATAAAATAAATTCAAAAATATCAATTAATAAATGCTATAAAAATTACAATAAATATAAATTGTTTTATACATGGGATGATTTTGTTTCAATCAAGAATTATTTTCTCGAATAATAATATAAGATTTATATGAATATATATAAGATAACATTTATAATATTTTTAATTTTAGCAATAATTATTTTGTTAAATATGTTGATCAAAACATTTTCTAAGGAAAATTTTGACGATTTTTCACCATATATTGGATATAGAGGTTATCCATTTGTTTATTTAAAGAACAGAGATCATGCTTTATTAGAAAAAAAATTAAAAGAATGGGAAACACCGATAAATACACATAATGAAGGTTATTTAAATGCGGAACCATGCGGTATGCCTCCATTGGTTCCATTATATTCATACGATGAAATGAAAGATATAAGATTTAAGGAAGAGTAAGATAAAAATACTTTAATTTATCTGTTATGTGATTCTTATGTAAAAATATTATATAAGAATAATTAGAATAAAAACGTATAAAATGGATCAAATATTAGTACTTAATGATTATATAAATGATTCTAAAGTATATTATTATTTTATTGATGATAATGATTACAAGTTAAACAAAGTTGAATTAGATTTTGAAAATAAGATTGAGTATGGTATCTTCAACTTCAATGCTAAAAATAAAGAGAAAACAAAATATATTTTTCAATCTCGTAACCTATATATGTTTATAAATGGTGGAATTTATTATTCTACCAATGTTCCAGTAACATTATTGCTCTATAAAAAAAATTTAGATATTTTTAAAAATATCAATGTTATGACGAGTATTACATCGATGTTATCAATTGAGAATAAAAATATTGATTACAATAATATTTACAAAAATAAAATAGGGTTTGATATAGAGGATTATAATTTTTATACAAATGATTATTTTTATGATTATTATACTACAAAAAATGTGAATGCATATAAATGTGTTAAATTATCTGTTATTACAACATTTATGTGGAATATAATTTATAAATTAGTATCTTATTATAGAATCAGTTTTGATTTTGATTTGTACAATATATTTTACAAAATGATATATGAAAATTTAACCAGTGATTTTAAACCTATTTTATCGTCTAATATTAATCATTATTTTAAAAAATATCATGCAAATTTTATTGATCCTAATTTTGACAATATTATTGAATCATGGATTAATTTAATAAATGGTGAAACAGACCTTGTAACACTATTAATATATATGCAAAGCTCTTATATTTTATCAATAGATGAATTACTTAATGCAAAATACGATAAATTATTCACAACATTAAATCATCATGATGTAGAAAATAAATTTAAAGAATCTTGTCAAAAAATATATGGAAATGACTCAACAGTCATCCATTACGGTTCTTATTATAAGGATAGAGTATATCCTAATAATAGAATGAGAGAAAAGATTCAAATCATCAACAAAAATATTGATTTTTTAAATAGTTATACTCTTATAAAAAATATAGGAACCCGCAATTGTGGATTATATGTAAATAACAAACGTGTTTTATTATCAAGAAATAATATTGATATTAATTTAATTCAAAAATATATTAATTTAAATCGAACAACAGATATATTTCCTCAATTATTTAACGTATATTTTATTGAAAATAAATATTATTTTGAAAGTCATAAATTAGATTTTGATCTCTTGCAAGTATTTAATAAAGTAATACCAGAAAAAGTATTAAAAATAATGAATATTGATAATTTATCACAAGAAAAGATAATGAATATATTTGCATTTAAAAATAGAAAAAAGAATATGATTGAATATGCAAAATTGTTGTTATATATTAATCATGTTGAAAAGTACAATGATAAATACAATAAATATTATAAATATAATGAAGCTGATTTTAACATTATTGAAAAAACAATAAAACTTTTTAAAGATAATGAAGTAAATGCCATTTTATATCGCAAATTTATGGAATTATTAACTTATTATTATGAACAAGAATTTATAAATATTATCAAAGAGATTGCACTTTTAGAACTAAAACTTTTAAAAATGGGATACTTTTGTCATGATTTTCATAAATTGGAAAATTTCGGTTGTAAATTAATAAATGGACTTAATAAATTTTATATTATTGATTGGGAATATCTTGAAGCGTTCAAGGGAAATGCTTTTAATAGTGGCAACGTTAAAAAAATGGTTAAATTGTTAAATACACGTGTAATAAATGAAAATGAAACGATTAATTTCTCTATATTTCCACAAGGAATTAATAGTAATTTATTATTAACAATTGGATTAAATAACAATATATTGGAATTAATATATTATGAACACGCATTTCGAGATAAAACACCAATATTAAAAGAGAATATAACATTTGAAGATATAGATAATTTTGTTAACATAAAATAAAAAAATGAATTATTTTTCTACTTAAAAGTAATTTTATAATATAATTTGTATTATAAAATGCAAAACGAAAGAAGAATAAGTCCTTTTTTAAGTATATTTACTGATAAAGTTTGTAATAACGCTATACCTGAGGAAGATATTGCATATCAATTTCCATATGAACTTGATGCATTTCAAAAGGAGGGTATTTATAGAATTTATAAAAATGAGAATATTTTAATAACAGCGCATACAGGTTCAGGTAAAACTGTTCTTGCAATTTATGCCATTGCACACACTTTGAAGCAGAATAAGAAAGTTTTATATACATCACCAATTAAGTCCCTTTCTAATCAAAAGTATGCAGAGTTTATTGAGAAATTTGGAAATAATGGTTCTATTGGAATCATGACTGGAGATATAAAGATGAATCCCGATGCTCAATGCATCATTATGACAACGGAGATTTTACGTAATATTTTATATAAACCGGCTAGTGAGAGTGCTTTAATAAATATTAATGATGTTGGTATTGTGATATTTGATGAAGTTCATTATATTAATGATCCTGACCGCGGTAAGGTTTGGGAAGAGTCTATCATACTATTGCCAAAAAGCATTAATTTAGTGATGCTTTCAGCAACAATTGATAAACCAGAGCAATTTGCATCATGGATTGGAGATATCAAAGAGACGCCTATCAGTCTTATACCAACAAGTCATAGAGTTGTACCTTTAAGACATTACTTTTGGAGATCTTATATAGTTGAGAGTAATACAAAAGAGAAGAAAGACGAACTTAAATGGGAATTGGTTGAAATAATGGATGAGAAGGGAAAATTTAAAAATTACGATTTGATTAAACATAAGTATATGCAACATGACATCAACAAAATGATGGATAAACTAATTGAGTTTTTAGTGGAACAAAATTATATTCCTGCGCTTTTTTTTAAGTTTTCCAGAAAGAAGTGTGAAACAATATGTAAAACTGTCCGTAAATCATTAGTGTCATTTGAAGAGTTAGCGGAAATCGAGAATATTTTTAATTATTATATGAAAGATTATAAGAAAACATATGAGATTTTACCACAATATCAGGATGTTTATGCACAATTGAAGAAGGGAGTTGTTTATCATCATTCTGGGCTAATTCCCATTTTAAAAGAGATTATTGAGATTTTATACAGTAAAGGATTGGTAAAAATTTTATTTGCAACGGAGACATTCGCAATCGGTGTTAATATGCCAACTAAAACTGTTCTTTTCACTGATTTGGAAAAGTATGACAATAATGGATTGAGATTTTTACGAACAGATGAATACCTACAGATGAGTGGAAGAGCTGGAAGAAGAGGTTTAGATAAGTTTGGTTCAGTTATTGTTCTTCCTTGTATGGAGTTACCAAGTGAATATGTGATGCGCAATATGATGACAGGAGATAGTCCAACGCTAAGTTCAAAGTTTAAACTAACTTATCAATTTGTTTTAAAGATTTTACATTCAGAAAACTTTGATATGAATGGATTTTTATCAAAAACTTTGATAATGAATGAGAATGATAAAAGAACACTTTTAATGTATCATGATAAGAGTATTATAGAAAATAAAATAAAAGAGTTAAATTATGATGAGAGCAATACAGAAAATGATATTATTAAGTATGAGAAGATTAATGCAAGATTAAACGATAAACTATTTACTTTGAAGAAGAAGGATAAAGATAAATTGGAAAAGGAGAAAAAAACAATTGAATTAATCCCGAATTTTCATTGTGAATATGAAAAATATAAAGTATATGTAAATTATAAGAAAAAATTACAAGAAATTGATTTGGATATTTGGAATTGCAATAATTGGTTAAAAGCAAATATTGAAATTATTAAAGAGATATTAGAAGAAGAGAATTATATAAATACATCTAAAGGAATTATTGCAACTAATATAAATGAATGTAATGAAATATTGATGACAGAAATGATTTATAAAGGATTATTGGATAATTTGACATTTCCAGAGATTATTGCAATTGTGGCATCATTTATAAATGAAAAAGACCAAAATACGGAAGAAAAATATTTGAGCGATTTAAATGTTCCTAATGCAGTTATCAATGTTTTAAAGGAGATAGAAGTTATAAAGGAATATTATATGAAGATTGAAGATAAATATCAACTATATGTTGGAACAGACTATACTCTTTACTTAGATTTTATTGAACCTGCGTTTATATGGGCATCCGGTAAGTCAATACATGATGTCTATAAACATACAACTATATATGACGGTAATTTTGTTAAAGCAATAATGCGTATAAATAATATATGTGACAATTTAATGGAAATATTTCAGTTAATAGGAAAATATGATTTATGTCAAAAACTAGAAGGTTATAATCAAATACTAATAAGAGATATTACAAGTATTAACTCTTTGTATGTGAAATAAAATGAGTTTAATTATTTTTATTTTTATTTTTTATTTTTTATTTTTCGTTGTTTCATTATTTTTGTCTAAATATATAATATATAATGAATACATTACAATTTGTATATTTCAAACAAAATTTAATCGATTCAAAACAGATTGTCAATTTAACTCCATTAAGTAGGGATACTTCTAAAACGAGTTTAATTACTTATGCATTTCCATTAATTCAATCAAATGATTATTCTGGAAATTATTCTGGAAATGTAAATATATCGTCTAATTGCTATCAAACAACAAGTAGTATAACAAATGACATGACATACAATGTTCAAACATCTCGTGGTAAAATAAGTTTTACATTCCATATAAACAGTCAATTATTGGAACCAGGTACCTATATTGTTAATGCTACATATGGCGATGGCATCTTTGCACTATCATCTGCATCTGCTAAATTAGAAGTATCAAACGATGATTTTGGTACAACTGTAATGACATTAAGTCCGTATCAATTAAGTTAATTACTTGAAGGCATACTTAAATGAATCGATTAAAGATTCACAATATTTTATATTACTGCATTTCGGTTTTCCAAAAATAAATGTTATATAACTAAATTTATTTTTATATTCATATTTCTTTTCACCTAAGTATATTAAAAATCCAATAATTATTAAAATACCAATAACAACAAATAAAGCATCACGTACTTTTATTAATATATCTATATATTCATTTTTAAGTTCCTCTTCATTTTGAACTTTATTTTTATCACTCTCTCTTAATTCAACAACCTTTAATGTTATGATGTAAGAAAATCCCAGCATAATAAGAATTATAACGAAAAATATGTAATAAGTTTTAATGATGAAAATAAATATTATATAAACAGCAATTGTTTTTAAAAATATATCATATAAAACAACTTTATCATTTGCCGGGTCGGTTATTGAAACAAATACTAATAATGTCAAAAAACACATTAAATGTTTTATATACATATTATTATTCAATAAATTTTGAACTTTACATGGAATAAGTTGTATTATGTATCCACCTGATAAAATAAGTATTAATGCGAATATTGAATAAACGGGTATTTTATTTTCAAAATCATACATTTCCTTTCAATTATATATCATATTGTGAGATAATTATTTTCTACAAATTGGGCATGTAATATATTTGTTGTTTAAAATACATGTTTTAAACCATAAATTATAACATTCATTACAAGTATAATGTCTACATAATAATTCTTTATAATTTTGTGGTGTTATATTTATAAAACAGACAGGACATTCCATTTTTATTTCAGTATTGGTATTTTTTTTCATATAAAATGTTGCTTTTTTTAAAAAATTATCTTTTCTTTTTTTGAAGTTATTTTCATAATTATTTACATCAAGAAACGAATATGAATTTTCATTCAATCTATTTATTCTCTCGTAAATATTTTCAATTTTATTTATATTTTCTGTTTTTATTATATAATAGTCCATTTGATAAAGAGTATATATTTATAAAAATAATTTCTTATGTTGCTTTAGATTTTTACCAATCATATTCAAATTCTAAATACCCTAAATTGCGTATCTTCTCTTCTTTAGAATAATTGTAGTAATCATATTTATTGTACTCTCCAAAACAACGTATCATATTTTTGTTTTTTTTATTTTGGTATGTTAAATGGTAAGAATCTCCATACCTGTAAGATCCATGTGAATCATATGAAACTTCTCCTGAATAATATGACCATACCGTTTCCCAATCATCTAAATTTACATTAAAATCGTGATCATTCTCACCATTTATTGGATAAGCATTATTTATCATATTCAATTTAAAATTGGATGAATATCTCTTTTTCAAAGAGGATAAACGTGTCATCTTTCTCTTCTTAACAATATGTTCTTTATATATCTTTTTATTTCTATTTTCATAGTCATTTTTAGATAATTTTATTTTTTTATTATTTTTTGTTGTCATATCATATTTTGTATCATCATTCTCTTCTATATTTTCTAAATCATTATTTTCGATATTATCAATAACAATATTGATAACATCGTTTACTATATCATTAATTATCATTAAATTATCACTCTTTTGAAGCTCTTTTTTATCAATAATTGAAGCATTTGGTGATGAATCATGTGAACTTAATTTAAAACTTAATATTTTTCTTGAAAAAGATACATGATATAGGTATATTTTATGACCATCATTTAAAAAATCAAGTATATGCTTAACTAACTCTTTAGGAAATTTTACTAAAAATTTAGTTATATTTAAATTGACTTGTAATGCTTGAGAATAACTTAGTTTTTTAAACATATTGATGATAAAGTTATACTCGTTATTCATATTTAGATAAATTAATGAGAATTAAAAATCAATTTTTTTCATTATTTTTTAGTATTTTACTAACCAATATAAAGAAATATTCATAACAAAATATGTAGCAAATTATACATAAAATGAGTAGATGTATTGCGATAAATAAAAATAATAATATATGCAGAGCTAAATTAACAGATGGTAATCTATTTTGTTGTAAAAATCATTATCCTATTAATAGTGATATTGTAGAGGATGGTTGTTTCATGTGTACCGAAAAGATTGAAAAAATAAGTGATATTATGTATCTAAAATGTCGTCACGCTTTCCATAAATCCTGTTATGAAGAGTGGTTAAAATTTTCAACATATCAAAATCCGATATGTTTAATATGCAGAAGTGAAGTATTAAAAAATAAAGGGGAGTTTCACTTCAAACCAAAATATAAAGAGGTAGATTTGGAATCTTTTTCTAAAATATCTAAAATAATGGATATTCTAAAAACCAATTAAAAATTGATATAAAGTGATGTGATATATATTAAATATAGATATAATGGAAGAGCAAATTCAAGAAGAAAATAAAGATAACCAATGTGGTCAAATAAATTTTGACTTAAAACATCAATGGACTTTATGGTTTCATAAGGTGAATGATAGTGATTGGAGTTTAACAAGTTATACCAAAATATATGAAATAAAGACATATTTTGACCTTATATTTATTGTAAAGGAATTTAATAATATATCTTCAGGTATGTTCTTTTTAATGAAAGATGGAATAAGTCCTATTTTTGAAGATAAGAATAATATTGAGGGCGGATATTGGTCTTTTAGAATCTCTAAAAAGGAATCATTTGACTATTGGGAGAAGATTATATACTATATGTGTATCGATAAATTGACAATTAATGATAAAGATGAAGAGAGAATAAACGGTATCTCAATAAGCCCAAAGATTAATAACTGTATATTTAAGATATGGAACAATAATTTTAAGGAGATGAATACCAAAATGATGAGAAAAGATTTGGATTTTATCAATTGGGAGGATACATTTTATCTTGAACATCATGGAGACTAAAAAACATAAACATTAAAACAAAAAAATTGATGATTTATTTTATTAGACACTTATTTAATTATATTTTTCATAATATAATTAATTTTATACCATTTGCAAAAATGGATAAAAATCTACTTACATCAGGATTACCATTAAATATATTATTTAATTTAATATTAGTTCAGCATGACGTAAGACATGCAATGTTGATTGAAAGAGAAGATATTCACTTTTTAGAAATTGCCAAAGAGCATTTTAATGATCTTATTTATAGTCATTATGAAAATCTAGATTTGTGCATTATATCTAAAATATTGTATAAAAACAATAATTTTTACGACAATAAATCGATCGGCAATATACTTGGTTATCCATGCGCAGATGATTTTGAAGATACATTAAAAGACGTAAATAAGTATGGTATAAGTATAGATGTTCATCTAAATGACGGTAAAAAATGTCAATTATTTGGAAATATGGCATTAAATTTAGATAAACTCCAAATTTTTTATGACATATCGCAATTTGCAGAGAACACTTTAAAGAATCATCCTGAAGTTGGTGATTTAATCAATTCCGTTAGAGTTACGTACGACCTAATATTACCTAAAAGAATAATCTGTGATATGGTTCTTGAAGCTGAATCCTATGATAGCCTATTGAAAAAACATGTTGAAGATATGTTATATAATGTTGGCTTTAGTGCAGAATTGTATAATTTCAATTTTGATTTGAAAAACAGATTACACAAAGGGATTCTTGTATCATTAATTGAATATGTAATTAATGATCCATTGGAAAAATATTATCCATTACATGATGAGCCAACTGAAATAATCAATTGGGGAAAATCTTTGTTGAATATTTTACAAAATAATTAACGACAAAAAACGATTTATTTATAAATATTTATAAAGATAAAAAATTTTTATCTGGTTTAGTTATTCCAAATAATCCACATTTTTCAACAATACATTCAAAATTAGATGGTTTATTTTTATCTAATATTGTAAAATTTATTTTTAATTTATCGTCCTTATCTAAATAAAAACCATGTTCTCCTTTCTTGATACCAAGCCTAAACATTAAACAATGATTTGTATAACAAATTAACGAAGAAGATATATTTTCATAAAAAATTATTTTGTTTGATCTCAATGAAACATTAGAAATATTGTTAACATCATCACAGAATAAATAAACTTTATTTATATACATATTTCCATTAATAGTAATTTCATCTTGTAAATTATTAGAATTATCCAAAATAATTTTATAATGTGATAGTATTTGAATCTTTTTATATGATGCCCAAAAATCATTATATCTCTTATTGAGTCCTGGATGTGTTTTTGGTGTGGATAATATTTCCACATAAATTTCAATATTCTCATCTATTTTATTGATTTTAATGTCACTATTAAATAATAATGGAAATATAAATAAATTTCCATTGTGTTTTAATAAATCATAAATACATGCTCCGTAGTAAATAATTTCAACATTCTTGTAAATTAATATCAATTTTTCGGGATAATATTTTTTTCCATTTTGTATAAAGTAAATATTTTGCACAAATAAATGGGAATCTGGAATTTTATCATTGAACAACTCATATTCGATAGTTTGTTCTAAATTTTCAATTCTAAATATATGTTCATATTCCATACCACATGGTCTTATTATCCGTGAGGAAAATGTTATTAATTGTTCACCTCCATGATAAACTTCCATTGTTTCAATTGGAGAATTATCTAAAGCAAAAATCGACATTTTATTTTCTTTTTGTATTTATTGTTTCTTGTGTTTCTTGTGTTTCTTGTTTATTGTGTTTTTCTTATTTTATTGATTTTTAATATCTTAATTTTCTATTATAAAATTACAATAACATCATTTTAAGTTGATTTAATTGTCTCGTGATCAGGATAGGTATTTTTAATCTCTTCAATTTTATTCTCTAAATAGATTAGTGTTCTTGGAGCATAATCTTTTAATTTGGCCAATCCTGTACCAAACCCATCAATTGGTAAAACAATTCCTTCATAATCCTCCTCTTTAACTTTAATAAATATCTCCTCAATTGCATTATCTATTTTACTAATATTTGATTCATACTCATCATCTGTATAAAAAGAGGTTTTTGCATTATTAGGGAGTTTTTTAGTTGGTATGCCAATAGCATTCTCTTCATGGCGAATAATTGCTTGACCACCTGTTCCTTTTTTAACATCATTATCTCCAAAAACAAATAAATATTTGGGCATTGATCTTACTGTATCAATTGTCCAATATCCGTCAAAAGTTATGATTTTCATCTTTTATATGTACTTGTTTTAATTAAATTATTAATATAATTTTTTGTATAATCGATGTTTATACAAAAAAAAAAATCAATTTTTTATTTCAATTTTATGGAGAAAATATAAGCTATAAATTAGTTTAAAAAGAATATATATTTATATATGTAATAATATATAATCAAAATGGAATTTGACCCAAATATGTTTTTTATGTTTCAAAAATTTATGGAGACCATTAATCCAGAAATGTTAAATATTGAAGAGATGATGAATGCTGAAAATAGAAAAACTAAAAGAAATAAGAAAAATAAAAGAAAAGAGGTTGTTGTTGAAAATTTAGATGAACCTGAAGAGGATGGAAGCGAAGAGGGAAGTCATGAGGGAAGTGAGAATGAAAGCGAAGAGGAAAGTCATGAGGGAAGTGAGAATGAAAGCGAAGATGAAAGTGATGATGAAGACGATGACGAAGACGATGATGAAGACGATGAAGATGATGACGAAGACGAAGACGATAACGATGACGATGACGAAGACGATGAAATGTTTAATATAAATTGCTCTTTATGTCATGAAGAGATTAATGATGATAAATATATGATCACATCATGTAGTCATTTTATGCATATTGACTGCATAAAAAAAAGCATCATTGAAAATCACAATAAAAATGATGAAAATAATGAACCAAAAGATTTAGAAAAGATTCTTGAAGATACAGCGAATGAATTTTTTGATCAATCCGTTCAAAATAGTACTCCCAATGAAGAAAAAGAAGAGAGTAAAGAATCAACACCTGAAGAGACTAAAGATGATGAACATGATGAAGAAGATGAAGAAGATGCAGAAGATGAAGAAGATGAAGAAGATGCAGAAGATGAAGAAGATGATGAAGATGACGATGAAGATGAAGATGAAGATGATGATGACGAGGATGATGAAGAAGAGTGTGAGTGTTGTAAAAATATGTTTAAGTAATTGTTATTATAAAAAAATTGATAAAATTTTGGTATAAAGACTCTGTTTTATAGTTAATATTATAAAACATCATTAATAAAAATGGTTAAAATTATCGACTTACAAGTCCTATTTCCAAATCCAAATTTTAATTGCACTAATGATGCAAATGGAAAAAACAGGTTGATAACTGGAATATTTCCTGTTATATTGCCTGATTATGTATATTTGCAGTTAAATATTCCGTATCAAAAGAGTGATTTGTTGTTGCACTTGAATATTTTAAGTTCAACAAAAATATGCAATTTGCAGGTATTGATTCCAAATAATGATCTTACAAAGAGTCCAAATCCCTTTAATATCGCTGTATATCCCGTTATTATAACGGATACTTTATATAATAATATTAAAAAGGATAATTATTTTATACAAAATATAAGAGATAATAATGAGGTTAATGAGAAGAAAATTGAAGATGTAAAAGAGGTTAAAAATGCAAAAGATGCCAAACCTATAAATTTACATCATTTTAATGCACCAAGAAACGTATTACCTCCGCAAACTGTTTACAAACATCCCAAAAATCTCGAATTGGAAAAGCTTTTGGAATTAAGTGATAAAAACGATATACGTATCAAATATTATCATGAAAAATTAAAAGAAATAAATATTCCCCATTTTTCCAGTTTTTTAAACATAATGCTCAATTCAATTTCGGGCATTAAAGAGGATTTTTTATACTACAATGTAGATACTAATTTTTTAAAAGTAACCGAGTATGTACAGTATTTTAAACAATATAACTTATTTGATATTGTAATATATTATTTAAATGCTTTATTACCTTCTAATTTGGAACTATATTATAGTATTTATAGTGAATCTAAAAGTTTATACTTAATCAAATATAATGTCAATATAACAGATACCGAAGATTTCTTTAATAGAATGAAAGAGTACATGAAAAGAACGATTGGTGCCATCAGTAATATTGAAAAATGGATTAAATATTGTTCTACAATGAAGATTCCTATTAAAGAGCAAAAAAAATATCTTCATAAAGATTTACATTCTTATTTTGATATGGATGAGTCGATTGCAATGTACTCTTTTGGTGAGCCTGTTAAAGAGTATTTAACTTACAGAGTCGACAATCCATTAGATATTCTTAAAAAAAGACATAATAACAAGATTAAATTTCATAATTATGAAGATTACATCTTTTTTGTTTTTGAAGAGTAAATCTATTTTTGGTATATATTATAAAAAAAATTGATGATTTATTTCTTTAGAAGTATTGATCGCAATCTTACATTATATAATTGTGCGAATAACAGTCAATTTTCTAACAATACATTAAATAATGTTATTTAATAATAAGCTTACATTAACTCTTCTATTGGGAATTTTCTCAATAGTTTATTCAAAATTATCAATGGATAATTTTAAATACTCGTTTTATGTCAATATGAAAGATTTAAACGTCAGCAATATTGAACCATCTCAATGTATGGCTTTTGTCGAAAAGATGTACCGTGATAAGTATGTATGTGTCGATTTTGATGAAATCATAAGAAAATACAATGAGTCAAGAATAATCGATCCTCGTCAAGATGGTAAACTTAAATACATCAATGTATTGACAAAAATGTTATACGATAAAGATAATCTCTCATTCGATGAATTATCGTCTGTTATTACAGATGGATTAATTTCTTTTGTTGAAGGTCTAAAAAAGTTGTTTGTATCATCTTTTGAACTAATCGTATTGCAATTAAAGAAGATTTTTCTTAAATATGAGGATGAAATTGATTTTATCGTCATTAACTACATTACATTCTTGTATGAACAATTTGAAAGAGCAGTTGATAATAATCGAGATTTTAAACGCGAATTTGCATATCATTCTTTATATTATTTTCCCAAACACAATATTGTTGATGAAAGTAATTGTAATGAGTATTTAGAAAAATACGCAAATCTCCAATGTATTCCATTTAATAGAGATGTTATGATATATAAATACTTAAATGGATTTAAAAAATATGTTAAGTAAATATATCATACACTTTATTGAAACATGGAATTTATAAAAAATAATATTGAAGAGCATATTTACGAAAATAATACGAAAAATTTACCAAAACCGTCGTTATTTAGATATCCATACATGGTTAATATATTTAAAAATGACTTTGAAAAACTAAAGAGTGAAAGTATATATTTATGTAAAATATATGCTTATACTTACCATAAAACAGAATGTTATATTTATAAATATAATGAAACAATATTTTTTATTCATTTAAAGAATGGTATTATGAAATATAATGTTATTATGTATAATCCAACCGAAGAATGGTATAATAAATATTTTACTTTTATTTAGTAGTTGTTAAATATCTTTTTGTAATAAAAGCTCTGTATTTTTCTCTATTATCATAATATTCCATTGCTAAACTAAAAGATTTACTTGTAAATGTATTTTTAAATATTGGATAATATGCAGTCAGTTTTGTTTCAAATTCCTTTATGATCTCTTCAAGTTGCGTCAAATTATTTTTCCAATATAAAGCCCAATTTTTTTTGCTATTGCAGTTTTCATTATCATTTTCCATGTGTGATTTAAAAAAGTTAATTAGCATATCAGTATCCAATAGATCAGCTATTAATGGTTTAGGTTGAAATTTCAATAATCTTTTTCTTAATTTAGAATACTCTTCTGAGAATTCTATCTCCTTCGCTTTGCTCACGTTCTTTTTAGAGTAAGGTTTATGTGCAACGTAATATTCGGGATGTTTTAATTTTACACCAACATTACTGTCGCCCAACCAAACAACATATCCTTCCGGTTCATCCATTATAGAACCATCCATCAGTCGTACATGTGCATTATCTTTAAATTGAACAACCTCTTCCCATGTACTAACTGTCGTGATTTGGGCAATTGGATTGAGATAAGTTGTTTGGGAGGTTGGCAATAGAATCTTCTTTTCAAATGTATTTTTATCAAAAAGTATCCAACATAAGAACGGGCAAAATGCGTTATCATAAAGAACTGTAAGTTCATCAGTTGGGCGCTTATCAATCGCTTCAAATGTTAGAGAAATATTCGTATAAATATCGGCAAATTTGTTTGCATTAAGCTCATTCGTAATGCATTCAATGAAGTTGCTAACTGTTTCATATGATGCAATAACTGAATTTAAAATTCTATTTAAAACACCGTCGTCGATATATTGATTTTTTGCAAACATGCAACCTTTTGAACCAAATGCCCATATTCCCATCTCATTTTCAAACCATGCCTCTTTAGGTGTCATTGGTAAAAGCTCTTTGATAATATCATATTCTAAAGTTCCCTGTTTAATAAGCGAAAGTACAAAGAGTGAACCATCAAATTTGGGAACTATATGAAATGTGGAACAGTTATTTATCATATCTTTTGCAATTGGGTCTTTTCGAATATCAGCATAATCAGGGAATACTGGTAAACTTACTCTTCCAACGCAATATTCTCCTTTCGTTTCATTAAACAATATCGTTTCACCGCGATAATCGCGAGAGGGACCATTAAAAATCTGCATTCCATCGCGATAAATAAATCTTATTCAATAATTTCCATTTTTTACATATTCATTATTTGAAAGAACAATTTGTGGTGGAAATTGATTTTGAATATATTCTTGAATATATGCAGAGCTTAAACGGGATTTATCAGCACTTTCAAGAAGTTCCATTAAATGAACCTGCTTTTCGGGAATGTACATTTTGGAATTCATATTATAATTAAGGATTGAATTTAAAAGAAACTTAAAAGAACCGTATGCTATATCGATAAATTCGGGATTAAATGGAACGTTTCTGTCCAATTCGGCGTTCATTTGTGGATATGTGAAAGCATCGTTAATATCACGGGGAATAAGCTCATATTGCCCTGTTTTTGGCTTAAACTGATTACCGTAAAATGATTGGGGATTACCGTAAAATGATTGGGGAAATCCGTAATAACCGAATTTAATACTAGATTTCCATGTCGAATATGCATCGGGATTTAGTGATGCAAGTGTTGGCTCCCATCCTTTTGGATACATCAGTTGAACAGTGTCAATAATCTTCACTTTTGAATCGGAATCGAGAACGGCATTTAATTGTTCAACCCAATTTTGTTGGACTGCATATTTCAAATCATTATCTTGAATATATTTGTAAACTGTTTGATAATCATCCGTTATATTTTCGATAGGTATATTTTTCGTTTGGGAATATATGGTGTAATATGAAGTGTCTCTTTCGGCATAATCCCATGATATATTACGGGATTTCAGCTCTTCAATGAGTTTTTTGGATGCGTGAGATTTACCGAAGCCACTATGGCCGTACATATGAACAATGATTGAATTATCGGGATGCAACTTTTGCAGAAAATGAATAGAATGAGACATTGGCCTCTTACTGTATTCAGTGAACCATTCAAGCCAGCTTTTTGAATGATTAATTATATTTTCAACATTTTTACTTTCGACTCCAATGCGACCTAAATCATCGGCAATCATTAAACAGGCTAATGATTCGGCATATCTTTTCATCTCAGTTTGGGCAATAGCTAGAGTTTGAAGAGATGCAGTATATTGCCATTGATTCATTGTATTATTCTCATGACAACATGAACACATGTGATTCGATGTTGCCCAACAGATTTTGTCGTCTAATCCAAGTACTGTGCATATATTTTCACCTACTTGAGCATGTCCTTTAAAACTGGCGATTATCTTCTTTTTTGTGTCAATATGCTTTTTGGCAAATGGCTTTCCAATATCGTGGAAAAAACCTATTTGGAAGGCGAATTCTGGTTCTAAATTAAACTGGCTTGAAAATAAGGCGGAAATCCATCCAACTGTATATAAATGTGTAATAAGGTTCTCTTCATGGTATTTAGTTAAAATATGATTACTCGATTCGGTTATAAATTTCTCTAATAATAAGGGCTTTTTATTAAGTATATTAAGGGCATTGTTGAGATATGTATCGATTTGCTCTTTTGTTATAGTCTCATTTAAATTTAAATTTTTAATAATTTCATTTGATAAATCATGTGAAATAAGTGCTTTTAATTGTTCCATTGTAGTGTTTATTGTGGTTAATTAATATATATTTTTATATTCTTCTCTTTAAGTTCAGTTTTGTTAAGAATCGGTTTTATTAAGAATCGGTTTTGTTAAGAATCGGTTTTATTAAGAATTGGGTTTATTTTAAAAAAAATTGATGATAATTAATGTTGGAAGATAGTTTTGTTAAGTATTAATATCAATGAAAAAAGACAAAAATATTATTATTGCCTAATATGGTGCATCTATTTTTAGAAACGGAAGAGTATATCTTTTACGAAAATCCCGTTGAGGAATTCAGGAAGATATTAGAAGGCACAGATTTATTTGAAAAGCAGATAATTAATATATTTAACTTTTATGCAAAATGTAAAGAAACATCGTATTTTTTATCGGGAATGTTGAAAATAGAATTAAAATCAAAGGTTAACTTTAAAAATAATTTAAATATAAACGATGAAATGAAAAAGATGATGAAAAATGAAGAGGATGAAGAGATATACGCAAAGGTTGCCAATGCATATGTTAATCTGTTTCATACATCTTATCGATTAATGCAACGATGTGAACCATATAGCATATTAAATGAAGAGATGACGAAAAGCACGAAGGATTATTGGAGAATATTATTATTTTCAAAGGTATAGTTTATTAATGATTATTCATAAATATATTTTTATCAACAGTAAAATCTAATGTTTCAAGTCTTTTCAATAAAACTTTTATAACATCAGTTTTTTTATCTGGCATATTTTTATATAAATCATGTATATAAATAAATGAATCAATCGTAACATTAGGATTATATAAAATAAAATTTACATAATTCCATTTTTTATCTAGATGTTCATATATATTATTCCATGTTATTGATGGATTTTTGCTTAGTAAAGCATAATTCCATTTTTCATCTGGATTATTAGATACAATATCAAATGTAATATTCGGATTTAAACTTAATCCATTGTAGTTCCAATCTTTTTCTGGATTATTTGTCACTATTTCCCAATTAATATTTGGATTATTAGATAAGCCATTATAATCCCATGGTAATTCTGGATATTTTAAAACATCATCATATGTTATATCATCTCTTTTACTTAATAAAAACCAATTCCATTTAATATCTTTATTATTAATTACGGTTTCGATATTTACGTTAGGATTTAATGAAAAATGTTTATGAGACCATCTAAATTCTGGATATTTTTTAATAATATCAATTGTTATATTTTTAGATAAAGAAATGTAATCAAAATTCCATTTTAGATGCGGATATTTTAATAAAATATCGATTGTAATATCATTATATTTATATTTACTAATTATATTAAAATCCCATCTTTCATTGAGATGATTGAATATATAGGTTAATGATATATTCTTTTTATCACTTAAATCACCGAAATGAAACATTTTATCATTTTGTTCAACGTCTTCTTCTGTTACATTTGAATTATAATTTATATGATAAGTAATTTTTTTATTACTGGATATTGGTACGTTAGGATTTTGTAAAACATATTCATTAAGCCATATAATATCTTTACAATTATTTACTGTGTATAAAGATATATTTTGATTTTTTTGAATATTTACGAAATATTGTAATTTTGAAATCAAATATAATTCCCATTTGTCACACATGTTTTTATTTATATAGTAATTTAAGTGTATTTTGTTTTTAAATGGATATACTTAATTTAAGGAAATATAATATAAATAATAAATAAATAATGAATAAATATGATGAATGGGGAAATTATTTGTTTTCGAAGTTAAAACAATTTAATGAAATAGCATCAAATAAAAATATAACTATAAATACAATTGAAAAAAATAATGATTATAATTGGTTTTTAAGTGATGTATCTATTAATCCAAATATAACATGTGATTTTATTGTTGATAATTTTAATGAATTTAGTGATCAATATATTTACAATTATATTATAAACAATACTTTTAATATAAATTCTTGTATAAATATGAATCCAACAATTACTGAGGAAGATATTGATAAATATTCAAATATTTATAATTTATCATATTGTAGATTAAGTTATAGAAAAAATATATCATTAAACTATATATTAAATCATCTTGATAAACCATGGGATTTTAATGAAGTATGTAAATATAAACGTGATGAAATAACAATTGATATTATATTAAAACACCCCGAGTTACAATGGAATTTTTTTTATATTTCTTTATCTAAAAATATTACATTTGATATTGTAAAAAAATATCGTATTTTTAACTTTGATAGAAAAATATTTTCTATGAATTCTAACTTAAACATTGATATTGTTAAAAACAATAAATGGAACTGGTATTGGTATGGAATTAGCAAAAATAAAAATATTACATGGAATGATGTTATAAATAACAGCGAATTACCATGGGATTATGATGGATTAAGCTGTAATAAAAATATCACATGGGAAATTGTATGCAATAACCCAGATAAACCATGGAATTATACTGAACTCAGTAAAAATGAATCAATAACATGGGATATTATTTATAATAATTTAGATAAAAAATGGAATTTTTTTAGATTTATTACACATAATCCAAATGTTACAATTGATTCATTTCTTTATATATATAATATATACGAAAAATCAAACGATGGTTATCATAAATTGGAAGAATTAAGAAAAAATTTAAGATTTTTATCATTTGATATTGATAGGAATCAATTTTTAGAAGGAACATTAAATTGATAACAAAAATTGATTTAAAGAAAATATTTGCAATATAAAATATGATTTATAAATAAAAATGGAACAGAACGGAAAATTATATTTAACAAGTGATGATAATGTATTATTTGACAATAATTATCGATATAAAATATCAAAACTTGAAATAACATATGCAAATAAAAAAGGCACAAATATCACTATTTTAGATAATTTTGATAAATTTTGTACAGAGTTAATGTTTAATAAAGATTTATTAATAAAAATAATAGGGAAACAATTATCATGTAAAAATGGTATTCATAAATCTACCAATAAATATTATTTACAGGGAAATTATACAAATGAACAGATAAAAGATATTGTATATCACTTTATAAAAAAATATTTATTGTGTATCAGTTGTGATAAACCTGAGGTTGATTTAAAATATAAAAATAGTAAAATAAAACAAAAATGTAGAGCTTGTGGTAATAATTCTTATTTGGAAAATTGTAATGAAGATATTGTACGTATATTAGATAAATTGTAAGTTAGGGAACTACGTTCCCCAACGCCCCCTCCTTTTATTTTAAAAATACTTATTTCATATTTATTGATATATCAATATATTAATAATTATTAAAGTTTTCATAAATAGATATTCTAACTAAATTTTAATGCAATTAAATAAACAGAATTTTTCAATATTTTTTTGTATTATTTTAAATCCATTTTCTTCTAAAAGTGTATTTAGTTTTAATCCTTCTTTTTCTGGAATAATATTTCCAGTTTCATCTTGTTCAGACCATCTTTTTGTTGGTTCAATTATGTATAAATTTCCACCTGTTTCTAATATGCGATATGTTTCTTCAATATATTCTCTACAATTTGAACCCCACATAGCAAGAGATAATATACATATTTCTACTGAATCATTTTCTAATGGAGTTTTTGAGATATCACATGATATTATTGTATCATTTGATGATATATGGTCATAATTGATAAATTGAAATCTTTTATCATTTTGGAAATATTGAGATATTTGTCCTTTTCCACAACCCATATCTACAATTAATTTTGAACGCTTTGTTTTTATCTTATTAAGTTCCTCGATAATACGATTCCTTGGTATTTCATTTTCTGGAAATGATTTCTCATTCTCTTCTGATATTTCATGATATTTATGCCATAAATCTGGATTTTCAATGAATTCTTTTGAAAGATTATCTGATTTCATTGTTTTATATCTTTGATGTAAAATAGATATTTCAGATTTTACTCTTTCTCTTTTTTGTTTTATTGATTCTTCTGGTTCTTTAATTTCTTTTGTTGATGATTTTTTAAGTTTCATTGATTTTAGGGGTTTTTGTTGTAGAGCTGTATTTGGATCATTTTTTGTTTTAAAAATACTTCCACTATTTTGTTCTATGAAATCATAATGATAATTTATATTAATGTCATGAATGGGTAAACAACTACTATAATTAAATTTTAACAAACCTTCTTTATCGCGATAAAAAACCATACCACATTCATACTCAGCATTTACAAGATAATTGCTAATTAAACAATTTTTAATATCTAGAAATGTCAAATCAGATTTATCAAATACACACATCGTACCACCAATCAAAGGACGAGACAATACAAGTCTATTTTCCGGATAAAAATTTTTATGAGCCATATGTTCCCATGATGAAATAATAATAACTTCATCATTTTTTGTATTGTAAAATTTTTCCCATACATTTTCTCTATTTTTTTTTTCAGGATTTAAATTAATCATTTTAATTTTTTTATAAATATTGTTTTCAGAAAATTCTTTTTTTTTAACATCATTAAATATGTTTTTAAATCTTTTATTGTCAATAAATTTATTTAAATAAATATTTCTGCATTCACATCCAACCTTATCGCAATCACATACACAACTATCATGAAATACTAAAATACGGTTATTATTATTTTTTAAAATTTCTCGAGACATATTTTCATATAAAGATTCATCAAATCTTGTATAAACAACTTTTAGTTGATATGAAAATTCACTTGTCATATTTTTATATTATTATTTGTAATAAGTATTTATATAAATTAATTTTTTATAAAAAATAAAAATCAATTTTTTATTTATTGTTAACAAAAATATTATAAATTTATTTTTAAAGAATAGGTTTTAACGGAATGAAGTTGCCTAATATAAAGATAATTGTATCATTTAATTTATGGATAATATATGATTAAATAAAATACTATTACAAAATATAAATGGTACAAATGCTATAAGATATTATTTTTACAATACAAAAAAAAGAAAATAATTAATTATAATAATGTATATCCTGATAAAATAAGTATTAAAGCAATCATTATTGAAATAAATGAATATAATAACATTATTGATAATATTATTTTTACAATTAAAATTAATGGTTGTGTTATTATAAGAACACCATTATCATTTTTTATTAATTTTTATGGTATTAAAAATTATGATGGTAAAATTGTTGTTACTTTAAATGATAATTTCATATATGAATATATTTTATCAAATAATGAAATAATATATTCTTTAGAGTTGAAATAAATGGAATAATTAAAATAGAATATGATAAACTTTTAATAGATTGTTATTTATTTATTGTATCAAAAAAAATAACACACATATTATTTGATAATACAGAAAATTATAAGTCTAATTTAATCGATAGTTTTTCAAATTCATATTATATGAAAGATATATGTAATTTTACCATATAAATTTTTTTTAAAGATAATATTGTTAATAATTTATATGTACATTTTGTTATTGGATATGTTATTGATATAAAAGATAGAAATTATTTGTAAAAATTATAATTTGCAAAAAAGTTATTTAAATAAACTTATCGTATTTTGTCGTAAAATCATTAAATAATTCTAGTTCATCATTCTTCATTTTATTATTTTTAACTTTTCCACCTTGTTTTATTAACCATTCACCAAGCTGTTTTTCATAAACATCAGTTGAATGTTTATTTGGTCTCTTCTTTTTAGAATCGATAAATTGTATCAGTTGATTCAATTTATTTTTCCATAAATCAATTGGTTCTAAAAAATATTC
>JACCDX011824191.1_pt1 | contig 23048 bp, 17 predicted proteins | sample 7449681 | NCBI WGS metagenome assembly JACCDX01 (sample SAMN15323450, study PRJNA562643) | freshwater metagenome | isolation source: river surface water | place: USA:Blue River Watershed | collected 2017-08-18
GGATTCGAACCGGTGTCTTACGAAGTAACCATAATACCAGCTTGTCACACGTTTAGGATAAGGTTTAATCTTATTCACCTTCCAAAATAATTGGGGCCGAATGGTTAGTTCAGCGCTTCCACCAACCTATCAGTTTTAGAGAGCCGATTAGGTAGAGCTCCGTTTCGTTCACTTCTTTTTAAATCCCACGAGTGATGCGGGAGGGATTAGGCTGCTACAGCGTAATCAGCACCGATGAATGACATTACATCATCAAAGGTCCAAGTAGATAATTCTACGTCAGTTATTGTTTGATTCCTTTATTAAAGTGGTTTGAGAACCTTCCCACTACGTGTGATACTATGCCTCTCATCGCAATCAATACCAAGACATCCCCATATTTTATAAATACAAATATACGAAATTATTTTGATTCTACCAAATTATAATTTTACAAATTGTAATGGATTTTGTAAGTATTTATATAATTTTGGTAATGTATCACAACCAAGTTTTATTGATTTAAAATTTGCTTCTGATATTTCGTTTCTCTCACCTGAAATTTTCCACAATATAGAAACTATTGTAAAATATGGACTTACGGTATATTCAGTAAATCTATCTGAACTTACTTCAAAAATATAAGAATCAACATCATTTGCTTTTTGTATAAAATATCTTTTTATATATCCTCTCTTATAATCTTTCTCATCTGGATTTGGTAAAAATGATATTACTTCAGGCAATTCAAATTCCGAAAGATTTGTATTTAATTTGTTATATCTAGTTGTACTTACCATTTTTATTGTATTTGTCTATATTCTCCGGTTATATTTGTAGTCCACAACATACCTTCAACATTATGTTCAATTTGAGTTATTTGAAATAATCCTTTACTTGCATATTTTTGTGGGATACCAATAATATTAAAAGTATCACCCCTTCTCATTCCACTAGTACCTAAAACTTTAAAATTATATTTTATTGGAAGTGGGTGTGATAATGTTCCTGTTTTTTCTTTTGTATCTGTGTGCTTTTTTGCAAATGCATCATTTTTCAATCTATCAAATAAAGGTTCATCATCTAAACAATAAATAACAAATTTTTCTTTCAACTTTTTAGTATCAGTAATAGCCCCAACTGAATTTTCATTCAAAGAAACTAATTCAGGTTTTGGTAATACATCAATTTTTGCTAAATTATTTGATATTGCTGTTTCTTTATTTTTTTCTTCATCTTCTTTTTCGGTTTTTGCTTGTTCGGATTTTGTTTGTACTAATTTTCTATTTGCTTCAATGGCTCCTTCTTGATTTTTATTTAATAAATCAATTTGAGCTTCTAATTTTTTAACTTCAGCTACCTTTGATGCATCTCTAGCAGCAGCATCGTCATCAAGCAAATCTCCTATTATTGTTTTGTTTTCATAAGTGGCTTTTATTTTATTGATTTGTGCATACAAATCATTTTTTTGCTTTTGTGCAGCTTGCCAAATACCATTATTTTTATCTATTTCTTCTTGTGTTTTTTCCGATGGTTTCTTTTCTGCTTCTTTTTGTTCAGCCGCTTCTTTTTCTTCTTGAGCTTTCTTTTCTTCTTCCGTTAATGTTTTTCTTGGTTTACCAGTTGCATCAGTTACTGTTTGTAAAAATAAATCAGTTTTTGAACTAAAGAATCCACCAACACCAACAATTGGTTCATCTGGGTTATTTGCTAATGCTAATCTTCTACTTACAATTTGATTAGTCATTTCCGAAGGTAAGGATATATCCAAACTTGATTCTAAGAATATACAATTTGGACCAGAATGATAAAATCTTTTAATTCCAGTTCCTTCTTTTTGACCTATCCAGTTTTCATCAATCACACTTATAATAATATCACCATTACTGTTTGTTTGCTCAACAACTTGAAAGTTCCAAAATGAGTTTACAGCCGATGACATTTCATTTAACATATCCAATAAAACCTCTCTTACATTTTTATTTTTTTGTTGCATTTTTTCAGAAAACACATCAAAATTTATGTAAAGGTTTTTTAAATATCCCCAATAGTTTGCCTTTTCATTAAATCCATTTTTTTCTTTTAATTCGCTTGGTTCTACAAATGTACCAAATCCAGGTATTCTATTATCAATTGGCGGATATGAGTTACCAGCACTTTCAAAAACACCATCAGCTAATTGAGTAATTTCTCCATCGTTTAAAAAATAAACGGAGAAGTCCGGCATAACACCGGGTATTACTAATTTAGATGCTTTGGTTGAAAACATATTAGGAAATGCACCAATTTTCGCATCAGATATATCAATTACAACATTAACTTCTTTATTACCTATTTTATAAGCTTTAAATTGTCCATTTGTGTTCATAATATCAACAGCCACACCAAATCTTACATATCTATTTTTAGAAAATAATTTTTCCTTTTCAATTGTAGCCGTTCCTATTTTTATCTCTCCACTTGTTTTGTTTGTAAAGTTTCTAGCCCACCAACCAGGACTTGCATATGATGTAATTGCTTTGTTTACAGCTGCATCAAAATTTAAAAAATCATACCATTGTGTATTATCCATTAAATCTCTAACAGCATCTATTTGTCTTGTTGTTGGTAACTGATTAAACATTTGTTTAAATCTTCTATCACGTCTAATCTCACCAGTACCAGCCACTTCGGTTTCAGCTACTCCATATAATTTAGGTTCACCTGGTTTAGTTACTATTGTTTTATCAGTTGGATTAATTTCTAAAGTTTTATTTTGAGCTTGTAAAAATGTTGGAAGACCAGGTGCACCTCTTAATTTAATATCAACATCCCATCTATCCTCATCTGAACTAATTGTTCCACCAACTATAAATCCTAAAAAAGAATCATAATCTCCTAAAGATTGTGTTCTTGCTTTATGAAGTTCATCATAATTTAAATTTCTATCTGCGGCCTGATTAAGTATTTCATTAACTCCATTTGTTTTAATCATTTTAGCTGCGCCATTTGGACTATTCCATCCATATTCTATACATAAAGAATACCCAGGTTCTAAAAAATAAGTTTGAAGCATTTCCATTTGTTCCAAAGAGAAACACTTTAATTTTAAATTACATTCTCTTGAAATTTGGTCTTTACCCTCTTTAATTTGCAAACCCGTAACAATTGGTGAAGGTCTTAAAGGACCACCAGCTGATGTTACTACTTTACTATCCCAAGTAACTCCCATATCACCACTACTATTTTCATTACCATATATAGTTGCTTTCAATTCACCCGCAGCTTTAAATACTTGTGCGTTGTTTGTTGAAGTTAAAATAATACCTTGCCCAGCTCCAGTAACCGCACCAGAAAATACTCGTATCCAACAAACTCTTTGAGAAGCTTGAAATCCCGCTTTAGTTCCTTTTGTTAGATTATTAAAAATATTATCATCAATATCCGTTAGTTTCGGCCATGTACTCATAAATCAATTATTGTGCAAAATAAGCTGCGATTTCTATATAGTTTTGTGGTATTCTTAAAATAGTTCCTTCTTTCAATCCTATGTTTGCATCATGCATATTGTTTGCTGTTGCTATAATCCACCATAGTCTTGAATCATTATAAAATTGATATGCTAAAGTATCCAAACGGTCTCCAGTTTCAGTTGCAACAAATATATCTTGGTCAGACGGTGGAATACTAGGGTATATTCTTGACCTATACACTTGTCTACCATCTATTGTTTTTTTAATTTCGTTATTTGTATATCTGCTTTCCATTTAAATTTTATTGTGTTTTTACCATATTAATCATATCTGGGTGATTTGTTTTATTCCTATTTATAATTTCTTGCTTAGCAGTTATTTCAGTATATGTTTTAGGAAATGTTGCCCCATCAATTCTAGCACCAGCTTTATATACAGTAATTCTCGGTTTTTTATCAATTACTTTATATTCGTATGTGTACGCCAATTTTTCTTTTGATGTTTCTTGAACAGGATTTACAGGCTTTTGAGATTGGCTTGCATTTGGAGTATCTACTACTTTTTCTTTTGGTTTTGGAGAACCATCTTGCTTTAATTGTTTATTAGTATCTTGCTTCAATACGATGGATGGATTAGATGAACCAAATCCATATAAACGTTTTCCAAAAGGTTGTGTTTTTATAACAGGTGTTTTTGATATTACCTTTCCTTGTGCATTTTTAGTTTCTGCGTATTTAATTTGCTTTTTGTCATCCAATTCATATTCAGTAAAGCTATATGTACTTCCAACAGTTTCAACCAATTTAACAGTCACATTAACATTAATAATTTTTGGTAATAAGAAATCTTTTAATCTACCATCAGTTGCAGTTTCCCAAGTTGTGTTATCATCAATTTCATATGTAAGGTCTTGAATATATCCCTCTTTATTATTATACATGCTACCCAATGTAAATTTAATAAATGGCGGTATTACACCCAAATTATTATAAGAATACCCTTGTGGATATGCTAAACTTGTTAAAAAATTTATCTTTTGCCAACCAGCTATTAATTCAGCTTCATTAAGAGCAAAAACTTTAAATGAAAATGAAACACTTCTTTCAATACCACTGTATGTGTAAAAATTAAATGGGTTTCCTACAAATTTATTATTATCCCAACTCGGTGATACGGTTTCAGATATACCGGATACAACTGCTCTAAAATTAACCGCTGCCTTTTTAGCAACAGACCAAAATTTTAATGGTATAAAATCATATGATTCTAATGTAGGTAAATCTTCAGGTCTATCATCCGGCTTCAATCCATCTTTTGAATTGTAAGCAACGATTGTATTTAAATAATCAGAGCCCCTACGCATACCCCTTTTAATTGATAATGTCTCACCATCAACATTTTTTATTGAAGTATATTTTAATTTTTTGTTTTTAACAATGTTTTCTCTGAATTGTGTTTCTGGAAATTCAGTATTGTATTTTGAAGATAAATCATTTCTTAAATCTAATGAATCTTCCGTTAAGTAAGGTGATACTGTTTTACTATATGGTGATGCACTATCATAAAAAAGGTTTCCATTTTCTGCTTTATTTACAGCGGCTTGGGATGGTGAACCTAATAATAAATTATTTAATTTCTTTTTACCAAAATCCAATGCTGAACCTAATATTTGATTTGCTGTTGGTCTTCCTTGTAAATTATCTGCTATTAACTTTCCTAAAAAGTTTCCGTTTCCATTTTTTATATCTTGCAATCTCACCATCGTTGCAAATTCTCCACCAGGTTTATTACCAGGACCAATCGGACCAATTATACCAAACTTTTTATTAGTTGCTATTCTAGTTGGAATTAATTTTTCAGGCAAAGTTACACCTATTTTAGATAACAAATCCTTACCTTGCTGTTCAACTTTATTTAAGAAAGTACCCAATATACCAGCTTCGCTTGTACCATTAGCACCAGCTTTCATATCTTCTACAATATTTCTTTCTTTTGTAGTAAATTTGATTGTATCAGTTCCATATAAGAATGGAGTTGTTGTAGTTGCCAATACTCTCAATCCACTTGTTTCAGCTTCTAAACGAGTTTCTCTAAATCTATTTGTACCTTCTCTAATTTTTTGTACTCCTTTAAATGGTAATGTCATCAAAGAGTTATATGGTCTTATAGGCAAATCTTTAGTATTACGAACAGCGTATTGCTCTTCTGCCGTTTTTCCACTTTGTAATTTCTTACTCTTAAATAATTCTTCTATTGTTGGCATTCCACTTAATTATTTTATGCTTGTCCTATAACAAAGTTATTTCTAGTTGTTTTTTCAACTTGAGTATTAACACCAGAAGTAACTTTAGCTGAATCCATATAAACTGCTATTTTACCAGCCGCCATATCAGCTCTTAATGCTTTAATTTCATTAACAACTGCATTTAATGGTGCTGCTAATGCTGATAAATTTATTTGTGGTGCACCACCTTGTCCACCCGCCATTGCTGCCGATGCTCCCGGCCCAGCTACTAAATCATCGTTTGGTGATAATTCAAATAATCCACCTTCTTTTGTTGATACTCTTGTTTTACCATCAGCAGGAGAATCAATATCACCTGCTTTTGAATACAAACTCATACCATACCCAATTGCAGCTGCTGCCACACCAGCAGCCAATGCCCAACCAATAAAAGGAACTTTTGCTATTGAACCAGCTGCATCTAATGCATATTCATAAACCGATGTTAGTAATCCTTTTTTCTTAATTGCATTTATAGCCGATTGTAATCCTAATGTTACTTTGTCATATGCAGTTTTTGCTACTGTTACACCTAATTCGTTTTTTGTAAATAAATAAGATAATCCCTTTTGTAAAGCTATTGCAGTAGTTATTCCTAATACTGCTGATAATAGTGGTGCTGATTGTTTTACATAATCAATAAAATGTGCCATCCCTTCTACGATAGCATTAATTGGTGTTAAAACTAAATTAAGTATTGTTGCCAATCCTTCTAATAATGGCGATAAAGTTCCACCAACAGTTGCAACAATTCCCATAAATGCGTTTTGCATTCTTGTCAATTGCCCTTGCTGTTCTTGTTGAGCTGCTAATTTTTTAGTTTCATCTTTTAGCTGCTCTTTACTCATATTACTTATATCCAATCCTTTACTAATAGCATCCGATGCAAGTTTCTTTTCTTCTTCACTTAATCCAACCATTTTTTCTTGCATATTCAATTGCTTATTGATTTCCTCAACACTCATACCAGCTGCTTTAGCTAATTGTTGTTGTGTGAAGTAATCCTTCTTACGGAAATCACCACTTCTTTGAATTTGTCTTAATGTTTCTTCATTAGCATCCTGAAGTTTACCTTCCATTGCTAATGCTCTTGCTCTACTTAAATTGAATTGTCCACCAACAAATGTTGCCGCTACTAATTCTTCTTCTATACCACTTTCAAAATCTAATAATTTTTCTGCCAAAGATACTTGCTGCTTTAGTGAAGTACCCATTCTTTGAGCTTGTATTGCATTCTTTGTTAGTGCATTTAAATCACCTTTAAAGAATGTTGATGCTGCTTCTGCATTTTCTGCAATATCTTTAAATACTTTTTCCGGAGCAATACCAGCTAAATTAGCCATTTGTGCAACTTGTATCTGCACATTAGCTGCAGTTTCTGATGATAATCCACCAATTCCTTCAAATATACTTTGAACTTTTGCTGCACTTTCTGCAGATACTCCAAAGTTTGTTTTCATTAAAGTTAATGCTGTTAATGTTTCATCAGAAAAATTAACTATATCACTAAATTCACTTTTTAATGCTGCCGCAGTATCAAACACATCTTTTAATTCAACACCAGCATCTCTATAATACATTTCAATATGATGCGCTTGATGTGCTAAATCTTTTGTTTGAGAAAGAGTAAGACCTGTTTCTTTTCTAAAATCTTCTGCAGCTTTATCCAATTCAACAAAAGCATGTAAAGCGGCACCAGCTGCTGCAAATACTAAAGCTAATGGTCCTAATTTACCAATAGCTTGAATCAATCCTTTTGAGAAATCTAACGCATCTGATATAAAGCCAGGTAAATGATGCATTAATTCATGTTGCTGTTCGTGCAATGCATGTATTCTTTCTTCTTTCTTTTCTAAAGCTGTTTTTATTTTAAACAAATTTCTAGCTTCTTCTTTTTGTTTTGTAGTTAGATGTGCTATACTTTGTTCAAAAGCTTCTATTTTTTCATTATGACTAGATTCTTTTTGTTTTGCTTCAGCAACTGCTGCACTAGCTGATAATACTTCTTCGTTTAATGCCTCTAAAGTTTCTCTCCTAGCAATTGATTTTTCTAAAGCATCTCCTTCTAAATTAACTTCTCTTTTTTTCATAGCTACAATCATATTTGTAGTTGAAGCTATTGCTAAGTTTCCTTTACTTTGTGCCTGTATTTCTTTTTTTGCTTTTGCAGATAAATTAGCTAAAGATGATAATTTTTCTTCTTCGTAATCTAAAAATTCTTGTCTTTTTTGATATTCCTTTACCGAGTCTTTTTGGAGCTTTAATCTTATTTTTTCTTGCTCCATCATATCCTCTAACTGCTGTTTTTCAGAACCTACCGCAGTAGCAATCTTTTCATTTATTATACGAATTCGCTCACTTATTTGGGCGTTTTCTTCTAATAAACGATTTAATTCTGCTTGTTCAGCTGGAGTTAGTGGTTTTACTGCCATTTAATATCTTATTTAAAATCTTTTGGTATTATACCAATATTTTGTAATTTTTTGAAAAAATCAGGATTACTTTTTTTCATTTGTCTGATTTTTGGGATATAAGAATTATTTATATCAGTAAGTTCAGAATCCAATTTTTTAAGAACTGGGTCATCATCTATAATTTGTTGCATTGTTTGTGGTTTCTTTTTTCCAAACAATCCCCAAAATTCATTTAAATTTGATTCAGATATTTTATATCTTTTCATATTATATATAGTTTAACATCTATAAATATCCCATTAAAGAAAAAAGTTAGGATTATCTATTAACCCTAACTTTTGAACTATTTGGTTTATTTACTTTTTTCACTTCTTCAGCTTCTTTCTTTTTGGCATCTACTAATTTATTATAGTAAAAATTCCTTAAATAAGTTGGCATTTTGTAAAGTTCCATCATAGTAAATCCATTCCCATATTGAACCATATCAAATATTTGGGTATGAACTAAAATACTATGATTCGGTGCTAGGCCAAAAAAACCCTACCCCCATTGTGATAGGCGCCTCCTCCACCTCACCATCATCGTGAACATGCACAAATTTCATATCTACATCAGGAGATATTTTCTTAACATATGCTCTTAATGCTCTACTATCCATTGCTAACATACCATTAACAAATTTATTAATAGTTGCTGTATCAGTTGCACCATCTACCGATTTAATCATATATCTTAAACGAGTTGTTATTTCAGATGATATACCACCTAATTTTTCCATAGCCTGAACATCCTTTTCAATAGCTATCTCATCACCATGTGTAAGAAGTTTAAATGTTATCTTTTTACCATTTGAAGGAAGTGTAAAATCAAATTCGTTTTTGTGATTAAATAATGTATAATCAACTTCTTTTGTTTTTACTTTAGCCAAATCAACTTTTGCATCAATTGATTCGTTTAATCTAGATGAATAAAATTTAAAAGAATAATCAGGCCCATAACCCAATAATCTAGTTGCTAATATAATAGCGTTTTTATCACCCAAAATTATATCATTTGGATTTACACCATCAACAATAATAGATTCAAATAATTTATCCAAAACAACACCTTTTTTAATAAGATTTTGGTTTGAAAGAATATCTTCCTCCTTTGCTGTCATATATTTTATTGTAATTCTACCAGAAGATAATGGACTATCTTTTGGATAAACTTTTCCTTGAGATGGAAGGTCTAATACTTCCGTTGGAAAATCATATTGCTTTTCTGCCATAACTTTTATAATTTTATGTTTGTATATATAAATACATAAATCTTAAAAATTTGGAAATAAAAAAGGGATACCTTTTGAGTATCCCTTATTTTTATAGTTTTTCTTAGATTAGAATTCAAGAATTGCGTAATCGTAAGCCAATGTTAATTCAATTGTTGCTACTTCGTTAGATTCAAATGCTAAATCACCAAAGTTAGCCTGTTGAATAAATGCACCTTTTAAAGTCCATTGTTCAATTTTATCACCCACAGGTCCTAATAGATAGAAAGTGATATCTTTCTTATAAAAGTCAGCGTATCCATCTCTACCAGTTATTGATTCGTGTCCTAAACGAACCCAATCCATAACAGATTGTGCCGCAGAAGGAACAATTGGGTCATAAAGAGTAATAGTGATATCTTGCCACTCACCTTTACCTTTTATCTTTCTGTAAACATTGATATGGTCCAACTTTACAGTTTCAAATTGAATTGTAGGTCTATTTGCTGCCTTTACAAGATATGAAGGGATATTATCTATCTCCATCACATATCTATTTTTCATTTTAGGTTCAAAGTTCGTATAGAACATTTTATCAAACTCTAATATTTCTGCCATTTTTTGTTCCTTTTAATTTATATTAATAAATATCTCTTTGTTACTTTTTTATATTATGCTGAGAAAGTTGCTCCAGTTGGTAAGATGTTGAAATCAATTACGATGAATTCAGCGGTCTTAGCAGGTTGTAAGAAAATTTGTCCAGCTAATATATTTCTATCAATCACATCAGGTGTGTTGTTACTTTCATCCATTACTACTTTGAATGTGTACAAACCTTGTCTTTGTTGTACTGATTCTAAATAAGGTGTTACAGTATTTAAGAATCTATTTCTAGTAGTAGATGTATTTTGTTCAAACACTAAGAAACGAGATGTTGATGCTACGAACTTCTTCAAGTTGATAAGTAATCTTCTTACATTGATTCTATCTAATGCAGATGCCTTATCTTGCAATGTCTTCTGTCCGAATGCTACAATACCTTGTCCAGGAAATGCTGCGATTGGGTTTACTTTGTTCTCATATAAAGTATCTCTTTCAGCGTGTGTAAGTCTATTTAATACACTTACTGCTCCAGTGATACCACCTCTATTCAAACCAGCAGGTGCGAACCATTCTGCTGCCAATCTATCATTAGCTGCGTAAACAGCAGGTAACAATGTAGAAGGTGGAACAGTTGTAAGTTTGTTTGTATTTGAATCTATTGTCTTAACCCAAGGATAGTAAGTTGCTACATAGTTTGAATCAACTGAGTTTGCCTGCTCAGTTGCTTCAGTAATTGTATCATCGTAATCAGTAAAGTCAGCGATGTAGAAACAATCTTGTCTATCTTCAACCATATCAATTACCTTAGTAACGATAGCCGGATTTAATTGTCTATTAATACCAGGAGTTACTACCATATTGATATCATACTCATCAGGGTTAGATATAGCGTTAATTGCTTTAGTATATGCTACTGAACCATTAGATGTTGAAGTAGCGCAATTGAATCCTTGCACATTTGAGTTACCCCAATCAGCATCTCCAGCTTTTGCTATCTTAACAGTTGGGTTTAAACCATCAAATCCGTATTGGAAACCTAAAACAAATTGTCTCTTAACCATATCAGTAGATGTTGAACCAGTCATCACATAATTCAATTGAGAATCAAATGCGAATACTACATTTGCTCCAGCTACTGCTCCATCAGGAATTGGTTTTAAATATTGTTTATTATCAATAGATTTGTTTGTATCTTCAAAATCCATACCAGAGAAGTAAACAGGAGATGAAGATGTATTGTTTGCAGAACCTGTTTGGTAATTTACTGCAGGTACTAAACTTTCATCACCAGTTCCAGTTTTGATTGGATTTACATATGCAGCGTGTCCGAAAGGTGCTGCTGAGATTGGATAAGAACCCGGTCCTAAGATGCTTGAATTTGCATCCATTACAACTACTCTTACATATTTTGATTTGTTAGCGTAGTCACCAATTTCAGTTATCTTACCATCAGAATCAATTGTGATTTTTCTGTCACCGATTCTTCTAGCTATATAGTTTGGAGAAGCAGGGTCTAAGTTTACATTATTGTAAGTTTCAATTACACTCTTTCTCTTATCAGTATCAGAGAATGCTCTAATAGTAACAGTGAATGTAGAGTAATCAGTTGAACCATCTTCACCAGCTGCTTTTACATTAGAAATACCAATTTTGAATTTAGTATTATATAATGTACCATGTCCAATTGTTTGGAATTTAAATAAGTTATATCTTTCACCAGAAATTAATTGTGATACAACGATTGGAGTTTCAGCTTCATGTGCATCTCCATAAACTTGCGATGGAAGATTCACTTCATATATCTTAACGCCTTGCTCACCACCATCAGTTACTTTATATCCTAAAGAAGCACTTTCAAAATACAAATAACTATAAGCTGCTTTAGCACCATATGGAGATTCACCAAATACATCGGAAAGGTCATTAGTAGCTGTGTTTAATATAGATGCTGAAATATTTGTTGCTGCAGAACCAGACCCAATCTTTCCAGATATTACAAATGAACCAGTATCATTTGCACTACTTGTAATATTAGTTTCAGCTGCCGCAAATCCAACACCTTCATCACCAAAGTTAGTAGAGTACAATACTCCAACTAATTTTTTACCATATGAACCAGATGCCAAAATACCCAAAGGTGCTGCTTGTGTATAACCACCAATACCAGCAACTCTTACGATTGTTGCTTGTCCAGCTTCTCTTAAATAGTTTTGTACTGCATATTCAGTATAATAAGTTCCATCAGGTGTTCCGAAGATATCTTCAAATTCTGATTGCGTTCTTACAATAGTTGGAACAAATGCAGGTCCTTGCTTAAAAGGTCCTATAAATGCTGCTCCAATTTCTCCTACTCCTTGTGCTAAGAATGATAGGTCATTTTCTCTTGTGAATACGCCAGGTGATACGATTCTTTCTGCCATTTTATTTCTCCGATTTGTATTTTAAAGTTGTATTTTTTTGTTATTTCCGATAATTGGTAAAAATACACATATAAATATAAACAAAATATCCAAAACACAAATTCAATTAGATTGTTGCGTTTTGGATATTTTTATTAAGAATATTAAAAATTCTATTCAGGAGTAGCAGGTGCTATTTGAGGTTCTGGTGTTACAGAACTACCAGAAGTTGGTGACCAAGGTAAATCTTGCTCAGATACATCCATTCTTACAAATTTAACATGGTCTATTTGTCTTTGTATTTGCTGATTAATATGTCCCATATAGTTTGAAGGTGTTGAACCACTTACATGATTCTTAATCCAACCTAATACCAATTCTTCAGTCAAATCACGATAATCAACAAAACCATCACCATTTAAATCTTGAACTTCAAACGGAGTTGCACCATTAAATACACCACTATATCCATCTTCATCAGTTCCTGTCAATTTCCATTGAGTACCAACAATTACATCGGATAAAGTTTCCGTGTTTTGCTTTTTAAGCCCTGTTAATTTCCATTCGTATGTTAATCCCATAATTTTTATTTTTATCTTTAATAAATATCTTACAATAATAATTTTATTAATCTTCTAAAGAACCACTATAATAGTTAGTTGTTAAAAGGTGTCTATATGCTTGCTCAACATGGTTTAGTTCCGATGGTACTTCTAAGAAAAAAACACAACGGTGGTCCATACCTTCCGTTCCTATGGATACACCATATTTGTTATCAGATGGATTATTTCCAATAAATCCTATTGGTTTAGCATCAGCTTCTCTAGCTGCTTTATCTTTCCAAACAGTTACTGATATCTCAGCTACATATCCAGCTTTCCAATAAACTGCTCTACTTTCATCTCTGAATCCCATAGTTTCACCATTTGGTCTAGTTGGGTCAACTGGTGCTGGTGCATCCGCTACTCTTTTTTCTACTTTAACGTTTGTAACAACATGATATGCATTTGATACAACTAAACCAGTGCCAGGTAATTCGTAATCTTTTATAAGTGCCATAGTTTATCCTTTAATATTAAGTATTAATTCTTTAATTTTTTGTAATTCATCTTTTAATGAATTTATTTCTTCAGCCTGTCTATCAATAATAGTTTGTTGGTCTTTTATAGATTCTATAAATAAACCAGCTAAGTTACCATACGCAACACCATACTCATCATTAACATCACAATATGTTACAGCTTCAGGAACAATTTCATTTACTTCTTGTGCAATTACCCCTATTTGTCTTTTCTTAGTTTCATCATCAATTCTATTATAGAATACACCTCTCATTTGAAGAACTCTATCTAAAGCAGAATCAATTGTTATTATATTCTCTTTTGCACGTCTATCAGAGTAAGCCACAATATTTTCAGTAGCGTAAATACCTCTATAAACATACATACCATATGATGGCGATGTTGATGAAGTATTGATACCAGTACAGTTGTACGGCCAATAGTGGTAATACATCCAACGACCAGCTTGATAATAGATACCACCATTGCCGCCACCATCAAACATTAATGTTGGTGTGTAAGACCAGTCAAATGCAATACCCTGATATCCATTTCTCGTACCATTCAATCTCCAAGTACCGTAAGTGAAATCGGATGGATACCAGTGCGCTCCGTTATTATCAGAATAGAAACCAGTACCATTACCAGTCCACATCCACTTATACTTAAATGAGTAGTTTGAAGGTCCACATAATTGGATTGCCAAATCACTCATATCATAATCTGTGTAAACTCTAGTACCTTGATATGAAGGTCCGTTGGCACCTAATTTAATACCTGTGTGATATGCAATTCTTAAATCCGGATAAGGATAACCCCATCCACCACCTTCTTGGAAGATAGAATATGCGTTTGTACCTTGTCCAGAATCACCACCAGTTCCAACAAAATCTAAACGAGCTACTCTCCAATAGTTATTTGCTTCACCAGAACTTAATTGAGAATAAGAATTTGGTTGAACATAATAACCTGTATTATCTCTTGACCTTAAAATACTAACTCTCGTATCATAAATGTAAGTTACATTTCCTGAATAGTGGTTGATATATGTTTCGTATCCGTTTAAACAATCTAAGTGTAAGTTACCATTTGTTACTACAACAGATGCATCTCCACTTACTCTACCATTTGAACCAACATATAGATATCTACCCCAACTCCAGTTAGGTCCGTGCAATGCACCACCTCTAATTCTTAAACCTTGGTTATCGGTATTATGCTGGTCTAAATAATATCCAGTATCATTTGAATCATAGTAAATAGATGAATATAATGCACCAGCATCTTCATTCAAACCATACATTGTAATTTTATACCAAGGACGTTTTGAACTCCAATAAGATGTCCACCATGCACCACTAATAGGTCCCCCAACTAATTGCCATCCATACCCACTATTATATCCACTTACATAGTGAAGCGATTGAACCCCAGTCCAGTGAGATGTACCAGGCGGTTGGTTTGATGGATTACTCCATGTATCAAAGAAACCACTACCCCAAGTAAATACAGAAATAAGGTCAGTTGTGCCCCAACCCATTGAACCTACCCAATAGTTAGTATCACCAGTGTAATCATTTCTTCTAAAGTTACCTTTGGCGGTTAAACCAATTCTCATTTTAGAATAATCATCTAAACCTTGCCATCTTGTCGTACCATTACCATCAAAATAGAATCCAGTATCGTGGTCATAGAAAATAGGTGCCATCATTGAACTTCTTGCCCAAATTCTAGAAGATAATGCGGCAAATGTAGTACCATAGTTCATTATTAATGCACCATGGTCATTTAGGAATCCAGCTTGCCCCCCAGCATTTGGATGTGACCAAGAAATACCATATAAGTTACCAGGAGATGAACCATCAATTGCTAATTTGTATGCATCGCCCATTGCGAATACACCCTGATATCTAGTAGATGTATAAACTCCTACAATAGATTGTCCGTAGTTGTAATCTAAATAAATGTTATTGTTCGTACCAATTCTAAGAGCAGAGTTAAATCTTACAGAAGATGTACTATCTGCATAGAATCCAACTAAAGCAGGATATGATGAGTTATTTGATGAATAGAATCCACCCGCCTCATAAGCGTAGTATGAACCATCAATTAATGTATATCCTTGTCCACTTCTATCACCAATTACAAATTCAGCACCAGCTCCAAATTGCAATCCCCATCTTCTAGTAAATCCATAAGATGCCAAATCACCCCACCAGCTACCACTATTGTACCAAACCTGCGCACCACCAATAGTCATATTTGTGGCGTTAAGACCCGATGTGGTAAATTGTGCGTAGTTTCCACCATTACTACCAGCTATTCTAAATCCAGTACCAGTATAGAAAACCAATTCTTCCCAGTCATCAGTAGCGTTCCATAAATAGTGGTTTGTATCTCCGTTAGTTCTTAGATATAATCTATTATCATTTAAACCATATGAACCTGTCATATTTACACCACCACTTACAGGCACTGCATATGATGAATAGTTTCCAGAATGCAATAAGTTTCTCCAACCACTCTGCCAGTTGTTGTTACCATACCAACCATATCTATGTTGGATTTCACCTTGATAGAAATAGAATTGGTCATGTTGGTGTCCGCTTAATCCATAGTATTCAATCAATGTACCATATGATGAAGGTGCTCCACTTTGTGTGTAGTTATCCCACATTCTAAATGTCATAGGTTGAGTACCACTACCAACACCATGCGAACCCCAACTAAAATCCCATTCTCTATAAGGGAATGTAACTTGATTTACTACAATTCTATCACTATTCCATAAATAAGTTGTATCATTTTGAACATAAAACAATGGTGAACGTAAATTACCAGTATTAGAATCCGGTGTTATATAAACATCCTGATTACTTAATCTTATTGTTGTAAAGTTAGAGTTACCTTCAGTACCGGTATTTAAATCAATTACTCTAGGTCCTCTTGCCGATATAATCATTTTACCAGAACCATCGTGATTCCAGCTAAATCCATCTGCTGCATATGCTGCGTATGACCCAAATGATTGAGATGCCCCACCCAAACCAAAAAATCCTTTATGAGAACCATTTAATTGAAAATCAACTAAACCATATGCAGTTGCATCATTTAGGTTTAATTTAAGGTTTTGACTAGTATTGTAGTTGTTTCTGATTGATACACTTCCTACCGTTGTAAGTTCATTTATATTTGATGCCGATAAAGGGTCTACATAATAACTTGTATTAGTTGAATCATAAAATATTGGTGCTCTATATGAACCATATGCTTCTGCGTAGTTAGCATATAATCTTTCTTGCCATTGAGAACCTTGTCTAATTTCAAATCTATCAGAGTATCCTAAAATTGAATTATCAGGTTGCCCACCGCTAGTATTTGCACCAGCTCTAAATCCAATTACAGATACACCGTTTGCAGCTGGGAATAATCTAATATTTTCATTGTAGTTATTGTTGTTAGCTGTGTTATAGCTAATCCACATAGTATTACCAATGTAGATACCATCAGAAGGTCCATTTAATTGAATAGGAACTAATCCACTAACTGGGTCATAGAAACCAGTTGAATATGAATTGTTATTCGGCATCCAAATGTATGAATCTGAACCTGTAAGTTTTATATCTCCTCCAACCGATTCAATATTATTACTTATTGTTAAATTGTTAAAAGTAGGTGAATCGGTTGTACGAACATTTTGGTTCATATTATAAGCGTAGGCCTGGTCAACACTATTTAATATCTGTCTCCAAGAATCCCATGTTGATGCACCAGTTCCCAATCTACTCCATAATCTACCACCTGCAGTATATGCAATTTGAATTGGTTGTCCACCACTTAAATCGGTACTACTACCATAACTTCTCCAAGTCATTTGGCCATTGTATGTACCACCATCACTTAATCCATTTGTGCTATTTGCTTTAAAATCAAAATAAACACCAGATTGTCTGGATGATGGAGTATCATTTGTATTACGAGTATCATTTGAATCAACTGCTTCTGCTCTATCAGCAGTACCAGTTAAATTTGAAGTTACATTTGCAAAAGTTACACTATCTGATGTTCTAACATTTTGATTCATCAAGTAAACTTCAGTAGCACCTTGACCCGTATTAATTGTACCACTAAGTACAATATTACCAGCTACTTCAAAGTTTGCATCAGCGTACCATTCTAACCCAGATTCACTCCAATAAAATTGACGAGTTGCTTGATTACCTCTTTTAACTTCAATACCCGCATTTTCAGTTGGTGATGTAGTTGATGTAATATCAGCGTTTAATGTAATGATATTATCACCTACATTAAGAGTTGTTGTATTAATATATGTTGTAGTACCACTTACAGTAAGGTCACCACTAATTGTAGCGTTACCAGTTACTGCTAATGTAGTACCATCAAAAGTTAAATTTGCTTCAACAGTTCCGTTTGGTGCAGTTCCGTTTAATGTAATTACACCATTATTTGTAGTACCAGTTAATGCTAACAATCCAGAAGTACCTGAAGTTCCTCCACTTCCAGATGTGCCCGATGTACCGCTTGTTCCAGAAGAACCGGATGTTCCACTACTACCGCTTGAACCAGAAGTTCCACTTGAACCGGATGTTCCGCTTGAACCGGATGTTCCAGATGTTCCTCTAGTTCCAGATGTACCACTACTACCACTTGTTCCAGAAGTTCCACCACTTCCAGATGTACCTGATGTACCGCTTGTTCCAGAAGAACCGCCTGTTCCCGGCGTTCCACTTGTACCAGATGTGCCTGATGTTCCACTTGTGCCAGACGAACCTGATGTTCCAGAAGACCCAGAAGTTCCACTACTTCCAGATGTACCTCTAGTTCCAGAAGTTCCCGAAGAACCAGATGTTCCCGATGAACCACTTGTTCCACTTATACCACTTGTTCCAGCAGAACCGGATGTACCAGAAGAACCACTACTTCCACTCACTCCACTTGTTCCAGAAGAACCACTTACTCCAGATGTTCCGCTTGTTCCTGATGTTCCACTTATTCCGCTTGTGCCGGATGTACCACTTATTCCGCTTGTTCCACTACTTCCATTTATACCAGAAGTTCCGGATGTTCCAGCTGAACCAGAAGAACCTTGAGCTCCGCTTGTTCCCGATGAACCACTTATACCACTTGTTCCAGCTGAACCACTTATACCAGATGTACCCGATGTTCCAGAAGTTCCAGCTGAACCAGAAGAACCTTGAGCTCCGCTTGTTCCAGATGAACCAGATGTTCCACTTGTTCCACTACTTCCAGAAGTTCCAGATGTACCACTTGTTCCTGATGAACCACCACTACCAGTTACCCCAGAAGTTCCAGATGAACCCGATGTACCGCTTGTGCCAGATGTACCACGCGTTCCAGAAGTTCCTGATGTGCCAGAAGTACCACCACTACCGGATGTACCACTTCCACCACCAGCACCTGTCAAACCAGATGTACCGCTTGTACCTGCGCTTCCTGTACTACCGCTTGTTCCGCTTGTTCCGCTTGAGCCAGAAGTTCCGCTTGAACCACCACTACCAGAAGTACCACCACCACCAGTTAGACCAGATGAACCAGAAGTTCCTGATGTACCCGAAGTTCCAGAAGTACCGCTTGTACCTGCTGAACCCGTTGTACCAGCTGAACCACTAATACCAGAACTACCAGAACTTCCCGATGTACCACTTGTCCCACTTATACCAGAACTTCCCGATGTACCACTTGTTCCAGAAGTTCCTGATGTTCCAGAAGTTCCAGCTGAACCAGTAGTACCACTACTTCCCGTAGAACCAGATGTTCCACTTGTTCCAGAAGTTCCCGATGTACCACTTGTTCCAGATGTTCCAGATGTTCCGCTTGTACCAGAACTTCCCGATGTTCCAGAAGTTCCTGATGTTCCAGCCGAACCAGTTGAGCCAGATGTTCCAGATGTACCAGAAGTTCCTGATGTACCCGAAGTTCCAGATGTTCCTCCACTACCGCTTGTTCCAGAAGTTCCGCTTGTACCGCTTGTTCCAGATGTTCCGCTTGTTCCAGATGTACCAGATGTTCCGCTTGTTCCAGATGTACCAGAAGTTGCGGCTGCTGTTTTAACACCTACTCTACCTGTTGTTGGGTTATAAACCAATACCTCATTTGTACTACCATCTTGTTGTAAAGAACCATCGCCAAATGATAATGAACCGCTAATACCAACACTACCAGTAAATTGATGTTTATCTATTTGAGCATCACCAAATTTGTTTGAACCACTTGAGTAAATTATTGATGATGATATATAAGTTACTAATAATTCATCAGCACGAATTGTACCATCAACAGTTAAATCAGTATTAACTACTAATCCTTTATTTGGAGAAATTATTGCTGTGGCAGAACCTGATTTTAATCTATCTAAATCACCAATTGCACCAGCATCAATATTAAATAATCCACTACCATCACCTTTAAATAAAGATGAAGATATAGATGAAGAAATTGCTAATGACCCAGATATTTGAGTATCGGCTTTTATTTCTAAAGGTAAATTTCCAAAAGAATCAATTTCATAAGTTTGAACTCCAGAAGCAGTAATTTTCCCAACAACATTCAAAGATGCCGATGAGAAATCCACAATTTTACTTCCACTTACAAATAAAGAAACTGTATCTTTATTTTGTTGATTTAAACCATTAGGATTGTTACCTAAATACTCCATTCATTAAAACTTTTAAGTTATCTCCAATACTGAAACAATTACATCTGCTGAATTTGATAATGATGATGTTACTGAAAGAAAATCCGTAGATTCCAAAACTAACTTTTGCTCACCACCAACTAAAACCGCAGAACTACCAGGCATAATTAAAGAATCTTTTACTACATATACAGCTTTGTTTGCCGATGTATCTCTAACCATTACACTAACTGAAATATTTTGTGTATTAACATTAGCTACACCAACTCCAATTACAGTTGTAGATGTACCAGCAGGTGCTTCATAAACTTTCACACCATTTGTTCCAATTGAACCTGTTATACTATTTTTAAATGTATTTGCCATTTATTATTTTATTTTTATCCCAATGCTATTGCAAAGGCTATAGCTGAATCTAAAACATTTACACCATCTACCAAATAACCACCTTGTGTCAAATATATAGAACCAGTTACAATTTGTGAACCAGTAACTCTTAATCGGCTTGTCACAGTCAAATCATTAAAGGTAGCTTGTTGTACTTCAATTGTACCTTTAAATGAACCTGTAAAAGACCCACTAAACGAACCACTTAAATCCGCATATGCATTATCTCTATCTTGAATGATTGAACCTGAAAATATGGGACTGTGTATTACCATTTTTATTTAGTTATTTTTCGTATAGGTATAAATATAAACTAATCCCTCTTTTAAGGTTTTACAGGCCACACTATATTAAATGGGTTTGTTTGATTTGTTATATCTCTTAATTCTTGTCTATATGTTGTCCAAATTGATTTTGTTTCGGATGGAATATCATTTAATTGTGTCCAATCACATTCTTGAAGTAATTCGTTTCTTATATCTTTAATTTCAATCCACTTCGTTTCTATTCTCAAATCAATTTCGGATTGAGATGCATCTTCCATTTCCCAATTTTGATAATAAACACCATCTATTAATATTGGTGTTCCTTCTGAAATATTTTTTGTATAATCATTTGGTTTTGGAGTTTGTCTTACTTCATATAAATCAAACTCTATCATAGTTTGTTCAGAAAGTGTAGCTGGAAATGTCACATTTCTATGGTCAGCTTTTAAATCCTCAATTGTATAAGGATAAACTATTTCATTATTTTTAATTCTAAGATAATTCATATTACTTAAAGTTTACAGGTATTGATGCGTAGTTACTCAATCCAAAACAATTATTAAAAGCATCAGTACCAGATGGTGTTGGAGTTCTATTCCATATTTCTGGAGCTGTACCTGTTAAAGCGTTTGATGTTGTACTCATATTGTAAACGTTATTAAAAATAGTAACACTAGTATTGTATGTAAATTGTAATACATTTGTAAGTGATAAACAGTTTCTAAATGTAGATGAAAAGTTCACAACCGATGTGTTTAAATCAAAAAGAGTTGATGGTACTGATGTTATCCCAGTACACGCAAAAAAGCATGATGCAAATGTTGTTGCTCCAACTACATTATCAAATAAGCCAGATGGTACTGTTGTTAATATTGGATTTTGTGAGAATGTATCCGTAAAAGTTGTTGCGTTTGGTGAATAATCAAATATATCAGATGGTATAGCTGTTATTCTTGTATTTCTCATAAAAGATGCAAAAGAAACAACTTCAGATAACCCAGTATAACCACCCACACCACTCAACGAACCACTTCCAGGAATTGATGTTAAATTAGTACATCCATAAAAATTAATTGTTCTTAATCCAACAATTCCCCATTGTACTAATGATGTAATTAAAGTTCTTATAGATGCATTATTGTCAACACGAAATCCTGGCATAAATCCATAAACACTTACAGTATATGTTCCTGGCGATGTATATGTATGAATTCTATTTGGAGATGATGATGATGTAATTTGTGGCGATGATGTTGTATCTCCCCAAGTTACAAATAAATTTGGTGTCAATCCACCATAATCAGCCAATGGTAGTGTGAATACAGTATTTGATGCCGTTGTTGTTATTTCAAAAACAAACGGAAAGGCTTGTGTTGAATCTGATTCTGCTAATCTTTTTGCTATTCCCATAACTATAATTATTAACTTAAGTTTTTAGCGATTGTAAATCCATACCAAGATGTACCACCATCAAATGTATAGAATACCAATACATCTTCACCAGATGATGTTAATACTGGTTGAGTACCACCTGCCCAATTAACCGATGCTGGCCATGTGATAACATATGCTCCAGCATTAACAGTCAATAATGTCAATCCAAATGCTTTTCCAGAAGGTACATTAGTGAATGTAATTGTTGCTGCTCCGTTGAATGTTCTCTTAAAGTTGTTTGCAGTTGAACAATCAATTGATGTACTTCCACCAGTTCCTAAATCACTATAAATTTCTCTATATGATGTTGCTTCTACATAAGTTGATGCATCAATACCACCAGTCAAATTAATAGTACCAGTTTGAGTTATATCACCAGTTAAATTAATATTACCAGTTTGTTGAATGTTTCCTGTCAATCCTAATGTAGTACCATCAAATGTTAAGGCACTTTCAACACTTGCTCCAGCCGGTGCGTTTGAATATGTTAAGATACCATCGTTAGTTGTTCCAGTTATATTGAAAGATGTACCAGAAGTACCTGAAGTTAAACCAGGTGCTGATGTACCAGACGAACCACTAACTCCGCTTGTACCAGAAGTTCCAGAAGAGAATCCAGGTGCTGATGTACCAGATGAACCATCTACACCACTTGTTCCAGAAGTTCCAGATGTTACACCATAGAAAGATGTACCAGAAGTTCCAGATGAACCAGAAGGACCAGTTGAACCTTGTGCACCAGAAGTACCGCTTGTACCACTACTTCCAAAATATGTTCCATCAAATCCAGAAGTTCCAGATGAACCACTAACTCCGCTTGTACCAGATGTGCCGGATGTACCAC
>JACCDX011395398.1_pt1 | contig 23031 bp, 20 predicted proteins | sample 7449681 | NCBI WGS metagenome assembly JACCDX01 (sample SAMN15323450, study PRJNA562643) | freshwater metagenome | isolation source: river surface water | place: USA:Blue River Watershed | collected 2017-08-18
AATATCATTCCGTACTTTATCGCTTTTATCATCGTCTGCTCATTATATTTGATTGGTTCGTTGATTGGTATATTTGCGATATCTTTTACATTTTTCAGTGAAAATCTAGGTATGAACTCATTATCCTCAATTAGTTCGTATCGTTCTTTGACAACGAACTCGACAGGCTTTGTGTTGTAATATGCTTTTGTTTGCGCTAGGTTCATATAGTATATATTTAATTATATTCTATATATTAAAAGTCAATTCCGTAAAATAAAAAAGCGAGACACATCTAATGAGCCTCGCTTTTCCAACATTTCCGTTGTAACCTTCTGTGTAGATTACTTCGCTACCGTAGTACCGTCTACTGAAACGGTCGATGTCGGAACCTTAGTAGTATCTACTAATGTAGTATCTACTGCAGTCTGAACAGCGGTCGTGTCAGTATTAGCTGCTGCACCCTCAGGAGTCTTGCCACCGCAAGAAGCTAATACCACAGATGTGATTACTAAAAATAATGCTTTTTTCATAATTTTCTGTCTTGTTATTTTTTGTGAGATATTATATGTTATGTTGGATACTTTGTTTAGAAAAAGAAAAAATATATTTAATATATACATAAGAGAAAAATAATTCTAAGAAATGTCAATAAAAAGTAGAGAAGATGCGAACAAATATTACCAAATTGTAAACGAATTGGTAGACGAATACATGGCAAAGGGTAAAATAAGACCTTCTAATCTTAAAAGATATCTACAACCAGGTAGTGAGAGATTCAAAAAGTTTTTAATAAGAAACAAGCTAAATGAAATAACAGGAATAGACAGAGTTCTTTCTGATGTTATTGAAGACAGGGCCAATATGGAGTCTGATGGTGTTCTTACTTTTGAGAGTTTCAAATTCTTCGAATCTGATGAGTTCAAAATTGCTTCTATGAAACAATGTCTCTACAAAGGAATTGAAAAGGCGGACTTAAAGATGGAAAAGGTATTGGCCGATGTTTTTGATACTAATCTTGGTTCAATTGATATAGTTGATGCAGAAAAGCATTGTTTTAAAATAGAAGAAGAAGAAATTTTCATCTATTCAAAAGAGGATGTTGATGTAATAGGATTGAACATAATAGATCATCTATATGATGAACTTTGTAAAAAAGATGTTGTTTTGGCAGAAGACATATCAATGAATCTTTCTGATTTAGTAGGAAAAGAAGCTTTTGAAAAAAAGATGCATGATTTTTTTACTGAAGAATTTTTGCTTAAGTTGATTGGTAAGTTACTTGATTCGGAATACCACAAAGAAGGTGAAGTTATTGGAAAAGGAAACTATTTCGTTTGGAAAAAAGTTTAAAAACATGTAACATCATGATATACTAATAACTAATATTTGGTTTTTTGATTTGATATATAAAAATAAAAATCTATTATGTTACTTAAATTAGGATCAAAAGGAGAAGACGTAAAGTCGCTTCAAGAGAAGTTAGGATTAAAAGCTGATGGTTCTTTTGGACCTGGAACAGAAAAGGCAGTTAAGGAATGGCAAACTAAAAATGGATTGGTTGCAGATGGTGTAATAGGTGATAAAAGTTGGTCAAAACTATTTCCTGAAGTAAATGAAGTTGTTTTGGATCCTTCAGCACCTTTAGCATTCGTACAAAAAGTAAAGGGTCATATACCTGAAAAAGTTTATCAACAAATACCTGCAACATGTGCCGCATTTAATATTATAACTCCATTGCGACTTGCCCATTTTTTAGCACAGTGTGCACTTGAAAGTGGAAATTTTAAATATACAAAAGAGTTAGGTGATGATAGTTATTTTCAAAAATATGAAGGTAGAAAAGCATTAGGTAATACTCAACCTGGTGATGGTTTAAAATTTAAAGGGCGTGGTTATATCCAACTTACAGGTAGAGCTAACTATGATAAGTTTTCTAAATTTGTAAATGAAGATTGTGTTGTAAATCCTGATTTGGTTTCCACTAAATATCCTATGTTATCTGCTGCTTACTTTTTTAATTCTAACAAATTATGGACAATTTGTGATCAGGGTTCGACAGATGCAATAGTTGAAAAAGTAACAAGAAGAGTTAACGGTGGGATAAACGGTTTAAAGGAAAGACAGGAATATTTCCGTAAATTTTGGAATTTACTTAAATAGTATAATTAAAAAGAGAGCCTCAAAGCTCTCTTTTTTTTATGATAATATGTTTTTCAGTTTAGCATCTCTGATTAAAACCTTAGATAGAATTCCGGAATGTTTGTCAATTGCTTCAAATATTTTACTCTTTGAAAAAAATCCATTATATATTGTAGTGAAACCGTTGTCGTCATGAACTATAATCTTCAAAAAAAGATTAGGTTGTAATCTGACAACGAACTTTTCTTCTTCTCCTCCTTCTTTTAAGTGTAGTATGTAAGATTGTTCCATTTCTGGACCAAAATTGAATTCTGATCCTTCGAACCCAATTGACTTTATAAATTCTAAGACAAACGAATACTTTTCGTATCTACATTTGAGTTTTGTTTCCGTATCGTAATATGAGAATCTTGATGGCATCATGTTGAAATCCATTTCGGTTCCTATGTGGTATGCATCACTTTCTAATAATTCTGAAAGTTCAGATTCTCTTCTGTCTTCTTTGTTTAATATGTTCTTTCTTTTCACAAAGTGTGAAAGTTTAGTGTCGAACAGAAAATGTGTCTCTCCTGTTTCTTCTGCTCTTTTTTCACATTCTTCGATAAAATATTCTTCTATCTCTGATCTTTCATAAGAAAAAGTTGTTTCTTGTTCTACATGTCCGTCTGGTTTACTACCATCTTCTATTTGTATGGTTCCATCTGGAAGTTGTATAATATTCATACTAATACATAGTTTTTTTCATGGTCAAATCTTTCTTTTGAAAAATCTAATAATACTTTACACTTTTCATACTCTTCTCTTTCTTCGAAGTATACTATTAGTTTATCGATAAAATCTACCGTATATGGTTTGAATGATATGTCGTAGAATTTTCCTTGATTTATTCTATCATAGCTGCTATTCATTAGATAGCTATAACTATGCATAACAATTGTGTCCATCATTTTTTGCTTTGAGTTTTTAAAAAATCCAATTCTTCTTTTGTTATTTTATCTATACCAACAATGTTTATTTTATCCAAAATAGAGTCTACATCAAATTTTTCCATGTTTTCTTCTATTATTCTTTCGACGTCTGACATTTCTTTTTTGTTAAAGATAGTCATATCTAGGTTAGGATTTGCATTTTCGAAGTCTTTTAATTTAGATTCTAGTTCTTCTCTTGAAATTGTAACTCCTAAAACTTCGACTACATCATTTATTTGATTTCCGTACTTTTCATGTATGTTTGCAATTATCTTGTCTCTTAGAGTACCATTTATCGTCTCTGATGTGTAGATACATTTACTTTCTTTGAAGATACAAACTACTCTTTTATCCATTAAATAGACTAAGTTCACAACATTAAAGTCATTCAACTTAGTATCTATCATTATGGTTTGGTTTACCCTACTAACGAATACTGCCTTACCTTTTTTAAGGTTTGTCAGTATTTCTTCAAATTGTTTTGATATGTCCTTCATAAGCTTTTGCTTTTTGAAGTACTCTTTTATATTGTCGGCAATCTTTGCATAAAGAAAACCCAATATAAACATGATTGTCATTGTCATTATACTCATAGTATGTTATATATATTTTTTCGTATTTTGATCAGTAAATCGTTGACAAAAGATTCATCAACCTTTTCTGGTAGATTTGAATTGTTAAAAAGTTCATCTATTTCTACTATCTCTTTCTCTACTTGGTTTATAAGAGTTTGTAAATCGACCTTTCCTTTTCTTATATCTATAAGTTCTTGGGCATTGTCTCTTCGAACATTGATACCAAGTCCTAATGCGATTTCTCTTGCCATATCCATAAGTCTTCTAGAGTGCATCATATTCTTACCATCAATTTTTTGACCGTGAGATTTAACATCAACCCATCTTGCTTCATTTTTATTGGCTAACCAATCTTCATAAGATTTAAAATCTTTACAGTGTTCTGAATATCCATCTTTATTATAAACGATATTACAGATTGGAGTTTCGCCTTTTGGAATAGAAGAAAGTCTAAGTGCATTTGATTCTGCAACATTATCACCTTCACCTGTTTTAACTAGGCCTTTGTATCCTAAAGCAAGTGGCTTAGATTTTAAATCACCATTTTCATCTTTGTAAAGTCTGGATTCGAACACATAACTTCTCATTTTACTTGTTAGTTTAGTTGAAAAAAGTGACCGAGCTTCATCGTCATAATAAACTGCATAAACATCCCTGGCATTCGGTACATTACACACGCCACAAAATCTCTCTTCATAACCTTTGGTTTCATTCCAAACTTTCCAAGGAATAGATTTTTCACCTTCGATTACATAAACGAAATCAAGTACATCTTTACGAGTTACCTTGTCTTTCTCCCAGTTTTGTTTTTTGTTTTGGCCTTTTGCTTTTTGAATCTGCATCTTTCCGTATCCGCCAAAAGACTTCGCACACACTTTGGTGATGAACTTGTCTCTGTTGTCCAGAATAAGGTCGAAGATAGGGTCTTTGTAGATTATACAGTCTTCTGGTGTGTTAAGTATTTCCAAAATATTTGGATTATTTGATGTCAATAATTCTAAGAATCTCTTTATCTCATATAAGACTACATCGTTAGAATCATCATTTATTTGTTCTTTGTATTTGAATCCAAAAATATCTTCTTTTGATTGAATGTAGACTCCTGTGAAATCAACATCTGATCCTTCTATATTTGTTCCATATGCATGAGAACCTCTTATTGTCAATATAAGAGGTATTGCCCCGGATGATTTAGACTCTATTAGGTTTAATAATTCATCTTTATAATTTTTCACCGTCATAATTTTCTAATTTTCTAATTTTTTCCCAATAAATAAGTATATTTTTACATTCTACAAATATAGTATTTAACTTTAATAAATCAAAGTTATATGTTTCTAATTTTGATTTTGATTTCTCGTATGGTGTTGCAGGACCGTTTTCATCTAGTTTCACATCTTCGAGTTTATAATGCCATGGTCCATTGTATTCTAAAACTAATAATATTTTATTATTATCATCAACTACAACTAAATCATAACTCATATATTTTTTTTTACCATCGACAATAATACATTTAAAATATTCTTTATTATTTATACCACCACCTTTAAAATAACATCTATTTTCATCAATATTATTTTCATTTATATAGGATCTTATGTATTTTTCTGCACTTTTTGAAGAGTATGCACCTAATACACCTGGATTTTCAACTCCATATTTATTTTTACATACTTTTTTAAAATTCTCATAATTTTCTTTATTTCTTAGATAATACCTAAATGAATCGGTTGGTATATATGAGTTGTTTTTTCTTCTAGTCTTTACAATATTTATAGAAACTTTTTTATAAAATTCTGAACTCTTTTCATAATTTGTATATCTATTTGAGCATTTTTGTGTACAATATAAATTGAATACATTTTTAGTTGATGATGAGTTATTAAACTTAATAATTTTTTCACCACATTTACATAGTGGATAGCTTTTTATGTCATGTAATATACATTTTATTCTATTTTTTATTTTCTCATCACTTGGTAAAAAATTAGAATAGTATTTTATATTCTTTATTAGGTTTATTAGGCCTTTTTTAACAACTATATCATAGTTTGATATTGATGGATCTATATTACCGTTTTTCAATAATATATTATCAATTATTTCCTTTTTAATAATATCTATTTTTAGATTATTAAACTCTTCTATTTTAGAAAAGTCTAGTTTGTTAAATATTTGTTTTTTTCGCATATCTACTATTTTAGAGTTTTTATATAGTATATATAAAATAAAAAATCTACTTTCTTAAATAAAAAATAAAGCGTCGTGGAAATTTAATATATACCAAAAAAGAATAAACTCATATGTCTACACAGAGTTACAATACTGGTAACGCAATATATGATAGCAATGGTGGTAATCAAAACGTGATTGCAGACTATGCCTACATTTCAGATTTACTTGCCAACATACCTGATAATAATACAAATCAGATTGATGCCAAAGATGTTAGAGATGCGGTTTGGACTCTATGGAATAGAATAGATGATATAGTCGTAGGTCTTTCTTCATCCGGTATAAGTATAGGAGGTTCATCATCTGCGACATTTTCTGCAGATCTAAGATATGATAGAGAACGTCTTTCTAGTGCGGCACCAGTTGGTGGTGTTCCTACGGGATCCACATTTAGTGGAACAATTCAAGATGTTTTAGATAGGATATTTTATCCATACACTCCTCCAACATGTTCACTTAGTGGTGGCGGTGATAGACAATTTGGATCAGGTACTTCAATTACTTTGAACTTTACACTTAACAAATTTGAAAAGCCTATAACGGCAGTTTCTATACAACTTCTTAGTGGAACAAACGTGATAACTCCAATACCTTCTGTTGTAACACAGAACAATACTAATAGTGCAACCTTTGGTCCAAGTACTTTGTCTACAACACCTGCGTCCATCGTTAGTTATGCGACACATAGTATTGCACCTTCTTCAACGAGTGAGTCTAACACTTACACTCTTACGATTGGTGATGGAAAAGCCACAGCTAACGCTACCACTACTGTTACTTGGAAAAACTACCTTTATTATGGAACATTAAATCTTAGTACACTATCTGGAAATCCAAATCCGGATCTTACGGTTAGACCTGATGGTAGTAATAGTGTGGCAGTTGCTTCTTCTATAGTTCAGATATCGGATAGTATTACTAGTAATACGATAAAAGCGAATGCTGGTACGAACAATAGGGTTTTGGTAAATAAAGTTTTTGCAACAGGAAGATCACTATCTCTTACAGATTATGCCGCTGGTAACAATTATCTTTTCTTTGCGTGGCCAACTATTTTTGGTACACCTACATTCAAGATAAATGGGTTGTCAAATACAGCTTTCACTAAAGTTAAAAGTAATTTCGTTTTTACCAACGAATCAAATTTCTCTGGTGTAAACTACGATGTTTGGATAAGTAACACTCCTTATGGAACATCAACTATAAATATAAGTTAAAAAATAAAGATAAGATATGCCAACTCAAAATGTAGGTACACTAATAGGTGCGGCGGTTAGGCCGATAGATGATGCGATGCCGATTGCTTCTGCGTTTTCTTTTGAGATAAACGGTGGACATCACCAAGTTGCTACTTTGGCCGCTAGGGATTCTATAATTGTACAAAGAAGACAATGGGGTATGTTGTGTACGGTTTATAACGACTCTACTGTAACAAACAACGCCACATACCAACTTAAATATGGTTACAATAGTACGAATACTATGGACAACTCAAACTGGGTTGTTTTTTCTGGTGGTTCTGGTGCAGGTAGTGCTACAAATTGGCTTAATCCCGTTATTTCGGTTACTATGAGTACTCCTGCCTTTTCATCCGATGGTGATAGGTATTTAGTTGGTCTTAGTAGTGCTTCTTCCTTATCGGGAAGTTTTGCATCACTCACCAATGCTGGATATTCTGGAAATCTTGTTGGTGGTTATATTGCTGAATACAAATCTAATATAAATAATTGGGTAACCACACTTCCTACAAATGGAATGACTATAAGAGTTAACAACGATGACAACTCTTTTTATAGATACGAAGGAACCTATACTACAGGACAATGGTATAAAGAAAGAGTTAACCAAGTTAGATATCTTACTGCAACAAGTACAAACAAAGTAAACTATACGATAACCACTGGTGATTTCTTCACATATTCGACAGAGATGGTTTATCTAGTACAATTTGGAACTTCAAATTCGGGTGCTACACCAACACTTAATATAAATGGTTTGGGTCAAAAGACAATGAAGAAACAAATTGCATCAGGACTTTCTACTTTTGAATCTAATGATTTGAATGTCACTGGTATTTATAACCTAATATATGATGGAACAAACTTTATAGTAAACCAGCCATCTGGTTCAGGTGGTGCCTTTACTTTGAAGTATAAAATAGTCTCAAATGAAAGAATATCAGTTCCTGCATATTCGGAATATCTTCTCTATGGTGATTTAGAAGTAAATGGAATATTGGATATAAATCCAACTGGTAAAGTGGTTTTAATAAATGGTGCTTTAAATGTAAACGGGGGTACCGTTTCTAACTCGGGGAATATACAGATAGTTACTTTGGCGACTGCGTCAAATACGAGTACAATACAAAAATATACGGAGGTTATTTCTCCTATGACTTTGGGTGTCACTTATAGCATAACTCATAATTTGAACACACCTGCACCAATAGTAAATACATGGGATGAAGATACAGGTGAGTTGATAATTATAGATGTTATTAAAAAGACAAACAACATAATAGATATAAGTTCAACCACTACATTATCCAATGTAAGGATAGTTGTTATATAAAAAATATTAAAGGCTCGTTATAACGAGCCTTTTTTCAGTATTTCTATTATGTTTTCTAATGAAAATCCATCCAATGGTTTTCCTCCGTTTTTTAAGTAAGCACTATATATGTTATTATAGTCATCTATAGTGTAGAACTTTGAGTCTAAGTCACAGAATATTACGTTTGTGTCGTGTGATGTGACTGTTTTGTTTTGTAATCCTGTTTCACCATATCCTGGTCCCATTGGTCCAATTAGTTCGGTTCCGTTTACTTCTTCCTTTATGAAGTCGCTAAATCTTTTAATCATCATCTCCGTTACTTGCTTCTATTTTTTCGAAATATTCGTCTTGTTCTTCGAGAGAATATTCGTCCTTTTTTGTATTGTATATTATGTTGTATAAGAATTTATCTTGTAAATTGTGTCTTTCGTCACCTTTCATAATCACAGTACATATGTCTTCCTCAAATACATTCTCTACACCTACTATCTTTAGACCAAACTTTCCATCTTTGTCGTGTAGGTTGCATATTATGGTTTTTTTGTTCTTTAGTAGGTCTTCAATTTTGGAATATGTTGAGTTTTTTGATAGATACATGAAGTCCTTCATCAATTCCTCTCTGGTGTGTTGATAAAGGTTTAGGAAATTGATTTCCTTTTCGGATAGTTTTTTACTACTTCCAATTTTGTCCAATATTCTGTTCATCTCTATTTCTTTAAGAGATTCCCCAAGAAGATAGTACTTTATGAGTTTTTTTATTTTCATGTCTCTATTATTTTCTATCATATATATTAAGAAGTGTAAATGATTTTTATATATAGTATAATAAAATTATATTATCCAATGGATCAAAAGTTATTAAATGCACTAAACAATCTATCCGAAGGTTTGGAAGCAATTGCAGAAGCACTTGCTGAAAAGAGTGCTAGTAGTTCTGCCACCGCCAATGCGTTGCAGGGTGGAAATTTCATAACTGAGATAAAAGAGATAAATGTAGGTGTCAAGCAGTTGATGAAAGATTCTAAACAAATCTTAAAAAATCAAGAAACCATAATAAGTTTATCTAAAAAATCCGCTGGTGATAAAAAAAGTGAGTTTGAAAAGGTTGGTGGTGATAAGAAAAAGGAGAACGAACTCAAAAAGGGTATCGGAACCATACTACTAATTGCGGTTGCAGTTCTTGCAATAGGAATGGCATTCAAACTTGTTGGTAAAATAGACTTTCTTTCTGTTGTTGGATTAGGTCTCGCGATGTTGGTAATGTCTGAGGCATTTTCTAAAATTGCAAAACTTAAATTGACTCTAAAAGATGCTGCAATCACTTCATTGGCAATGGTGATGATAGCCATTGCGGTGACACTTTCTTCTTGGGTATTACAATATATTGCTCCTATTGGTATGGCTCAGTTGTTTACTGGTATTGCCATAACTACTATGTTCTATATAATGGCACCTAAGTTTGCTGCTTTATTGGATTCTGTCAATCGTGGATTTGGTAAAAAGGTTAGTTATGGTGACATTGCAAAAGTTACTATAATTTTGGTCGCACTTGCTGTTGCAGTAACTGTATCTTCTTGGGTATTGAAGTTTATTACACCATTGTCTATTGGGCAATTGATAACTGGTATTGGAATAGTCACAATGTTTTGGGTAGTTTCAAATTTCTTACCTAAGTTGGCGATTTCGGTGATGGCAGTTAGTAAGATAATGAGTAAGAAAGATTTGGCTCTACTTCCACTTATGTTGGTAGGATTTTCAATTGCCATAACTCTTTCTTCATGGGTGTTGAAAATGATTGCACCTATGTCGTTTGGTCAGATAATAACTGGTATAGCGATAACTGCTATGTTTTGGATCGTTTCGAACTTCCTACCTAAATTGGCACTTTCTGTGATTTTAGTCAGTAAGATACTTAGTAAGAAAGATTTGGCTTTGTTACCACTTATGATGGTCGCATTTTCAATTGCCATTATGCTTTCTTCTTTGATATTGAAATTAGTTAAACCATTGTCGTTTGGTCAGATAATAACAACTATTGTTGTTACTGCTATATTTTGGGCAATCTCTATGTTTTTACCTGATGTTGCACTTGGTGTCATAATGGTTGATAAAATATTGGGTAAAAATAAAATATGGATGATTCCATTGGTTTTTATTGCAATTTCTACGGCTATAATGGTTGCGGGAATGCTCTTTTCTCTGACTCCTGAATTGAGTTGGAAGCAAATGGTTGGTGTCTTACTAATCGGTTTGATATTTGCAGGATTATCATATGTTATGCCTGATATGGCGGTAGGTCTTGTGATTATGGAAAAGGCTTTAGGTAAAGGAAAGATGTGGTTGATTCCATTGGTTTATTTAGCTATTGCTACTGCTATAATGCTTTCTTCTCACATACTTAACGCTAGTGCTGAGATACCTTGGATGAAACTACTTAATATATTAGTTTTTTCTGTTGTTTTAGTTATCGCGGTTGCGTTGATTGGACTACTTTCACTATTCTTGGTTAAGGTTGTTGGGATGAATACTATATTAAAAGGATCATTGTGTATTGTTGCCTTAGCAACTGCAGTTATGCTTGCTTCTTGGGCCTTCAACAAAGGTTCTTATAAAAACTACCCTGGATGGAAATGGTCTTTATCTGTAGGATTGGCACTTGCTGCATTTGGATTGATAGCATGGGGATTGATGAAGATAGGTGGTATTGGAACATATATCAAAGGTGGTATAGCTTTATTGGCGGTTGCAGCTACGGTAATGGCCGCTTCTCATATAATAAACATGGGTAACTACAAAAACTATCCTAAGTTAAAATGGACTCTGGGAGTTGGTGCAAGTTTACTTGCGTTTGGTATAGCAATGGGTGCTTTAGGACTTATTGTTTCTTCAGGAGTTGGTCTGGCAGTTTTGGCGGCTGGTGCCTTAGGTGTTCTCGCAGTTGCTGCAACGGTTGTTGCCACATCTCACATACTTGCTAAAGGTAAATATAGTGCAGGTAAATATCCGTCACTTGGGTGGAGTGTTTCTGTTGCTCTTGCATTAGGTGCTTTCGGTGGTGGAATGGTTCTTTTAGGTGGTCTTATAATAGCTTCTTTTGGTATTGGTGGTCTTATGTTGGCTGCTGGTGCTAAGGCAGTTTTGACCGTTGCTGATACTATAGTTAAATCTTCACACATATTAGCAAAAGGAAATTGGAAAAAAGGCCCTACGGTTGAATGGGCAAAAGGTGTTGCTATTGCGTTGGGTGCATTTGCACCTGTTTATAAAATGTTGGTGGCTAATGCACCTGGTTTATTTAGTAGGGGTGGTGGTATCGGTCCAAATGAGTTTGGTAAGGCTATAGTAACCGTTACGAATGGTATAGTAACTGCGGCTAACGAATTAGGAAATCCTAAAAACAAAGGAATCTGGAAAAACGGACCTACCAAAGCCTGGGCAACCGGTGTTGGTTTGGCTTTGAGTGCTTTTGCACCCGTTTATATGATGTTGCTTAAGAATGCACCTGGTATATTTAGTAAAGGTGGTGGTGTTGGTCCAAATGAATTTGCAAAAGCAATAATGACGGTTAGTAGGGGTATAATATCTGCCGCTGACGTTTTTTCTAAAAATAAAGCAAAATTTGAAGAGGGTAAATATCCTTCTAAGAATTGGGGTGAAGGAGTTGGTGCTGCACTTAATGCCTTTGCACCTATTTTTAACGCATTGAGTAAAGATACTGGTTGGTTTACATCTGGTGATGATGTTATCAATAATATGGTAAATGGGGTTGTTAGAATAGCAGGTGCCATCGTCAGAGTCGGACAAAAATTCGAATGGGCTAAATTAAAGTGGAGTTCCACACCTAGTAAAAATTGGTCATGGAATGTTGGTCAAGCTGTTAGATCATATGCAAAATTGGTTTCCGATGTAGGTAAAAATATAGGATTTTTAACGAATATGTATCTACCTATTACTATTGTAAACTCTATTATTAGTGTTGCGAAGATTCTTGAGAAAAATAAAAAGGTATTATCCAGTTATTTGAATCCAGACTTTGTACCTGTTTTGTCGACAGGTGTTAGGGGATATGTTAATTTGACCGATTTTGTTTCTACGAGTTTAATGGAAATGAATCAAAATGGTGTTCAGAATGTTGCTATTCAGATGGCGACTACTGCCAGAATATTGCAGAAAAACAAAAAGTATTTTTCTTACCTGATACCTAGAAACTTTGTTATGAATTTGTCACAGAACTTATTAGGATATGCTCTTATGGCAAGAACTCTTGAGGCTTTGATGACCGTGACTGAAAGGAAGTTTATACCTATGAGTATGTTTGGTGGAACAGATATTCATTATAAGACCACAAGATCGGTAGATGTTTCTCTTGTAAATAGAGTTGCAGCACAGATGTCTATGACTGCTGCTATAGTTGGTAAGAACGCTAAATACTTTAACTCGAAAATAGACCCTAACTTTATGAAATCGGTTGCGTCTAACCTTTTCTACTATATGGCGGTTGCGAGAAAACTTGAAGCACAACGAGGTGGAATAGGTTCTATGATAAAGAATGCACTTGGTGGTGATCCGATGACTAATATTGCAAACGGTATGATTTTGTTGGCTAAAGCTTATGATAAGTTGGCATCTTCCATAACTAAAATGGGTACTGCAATGAATAGTATCAACGACAAGAAGATATCTCAGATGGAGCGAATGTCTAAGATAAAAACCAAAACAGAGAGTAAAGGATTCTTTGGTTCTCTTGGTGATGCGGCAGGCTCTGTTGTTGGTGCAGTCGGAAATGTGGTTAGTGGTGCAGTCAACATGGTTGCCCCAAGTAGTGGTCCTGGTGGTAAATCTACTAAAAGGGAAAAAACGAGAGGTAAATACGGTGATGTTTATGAACAAAATGATAAAATCATAGAAATGCTTATGCAGTTAAACGAAAAACTTGGAGCCGGATCGAACATCGATACTGTTATGCAGAAAAAAATGATGGAAAAGGGAGCTTCTAAGCTACAATAACAAAAACATTTTGCTTAATATTTATATAATAGACATGAGCAAAAATATTTTTCTATTAAAAAAGATACGACTTTTTAATTTCTACAAAAAGACTTTAAAAGAAAATCGAAACGAACTTGAGAGTTCGTTTGGTCTTAGAATAGACAAAGCCCAAAGGATGTATACCGTACTTAATATTCCTGAAGAAATCATAGGCAATGCATATTCTTTAAAAAAATCAGATATAGATCGTATATCTGAAAACTACATAAAAGAATACTCTTCTGAAATAACACGTTTTCTTACAAAACAGGGTCTTGGTGAGCTTCTAAACTTCTATGAGGTTAGAAAGGTTGACAAATACTCTTATCTGGTTGTTATTGGATTTTCATTATTTAGAAGTAACGAATACTATGATAAATTATATTGGAGAGTTTATCCAATATTAGGATTGGCTGCTATTATCGCATCTATTTTAATCTTCATCTAAACTTTTTATCTAAATAAATTTATAAATAAAAATCAAATAAAAATATGGCAAAAGAAACAACAGAGTCTTTCTACGAGTTAGACGAAACAACAGAAGAACTTTTCATGGATGTCTTCAATAAGAAGTCATTTCCGGTGAATGTTGGTTTTCAATTTATTGGAAGCTCTAAACAAAAACAATTGATCAAAGTTGCAAAAATCGCGGATGATTTTGCCTTTGTTCTTAAAAAAGAACTTAAAGTAATAATCAATGAAGACCTTCTAAATGTTTTTGATGATGAGTCTATTACTATTCTAATTGAACAAGAGATTGATAAAATCAACATCAATATGGAAAGTGGTAAAATTAAATTGGTTGGAACTGATTTAAACACATTCTCATCAATCGTGAATAAATATGGAGTTGAGAAAGTTGCAAGAGCTAACAAAGTTGAGGAACTTTATAGTGAACAACAAAAAGATGCAAAAGCAGACGAAGAATTTATTATTTAATTATGAACTTAGGAAATAGATATATAACCGCACTATCGAAAAGATATGAAGCGGAAATGGCAGAAGCAGAGGCCAATTTAGCACTTTATTTTTCAAATAATAATCTATCTGCAATCGGAGAACATTCTGATTTAATGGAAGAACAAGATAAGTGGATTGAAAAATACACAAATGCCAAAGATAAATTAGAAACATTAAAGTCTTTAAATTTTAATGATAATTCTGAAACAAAAAGAATCAACAGCTAGTCTGTAAAAAAATAAAAATAAAAATATGTCAAATATTGAAACAAACGTGGTAAAACCAGAAATTAAATTTTTTGAAAATGAAACTGAACATTTAGTTATTAATCTTGAGAATGAAACATTATTAGATAATAGAATCAAATCTATTGAGGATTTCATGACTAATAACGATGGTACAGGAAAAAGCGACGATGTAAAAGATGAGCTTTATAAAACATCACAAGATTTATGGAAAGAATATACTAACTCTTTAAGAGATGTTAAGTATAACTTTCATTTAAATAGAGTTCAGTGGAAGTTTTTAACTGACTTAATCTTAACAAAATTAGAATACGATGTAAACACTGTTTTCTTCGCTATTGAATTAACTGAGTTGTTAGGAACAATGAGAGATGTTAAATATAGTAACGATACTGATCTTGTTGCTTTCCCAGTAAATGCTACAGAAATCACTTATATCTACCATTTGATTTCTAAACACAAAGTAAAAGGTCTTACTAAAGATTCTTATACATTCTCTAATGTTTTAATGAGAATTGGAACAATCAGTAAACTTTTCAACTATTACGATTCTTATGCAAAAAGTTTGTCTACTGACATTCAAAATTGGGTTGCATCATTCGAAGAGGGTGTTATTGTTGATAAAATCGAAAAGAAAAGAAAAAACAAAGTAGAGACTGTTGAAGCAACGGTTGTTGAGCCAAACAACTAATCAATGATTTTTAATAAAAAAGCCTTTAGAAATTTCTAAAGGCTTTTTTATTTAGTATATTGGTGTTATAGGTTCAAATGGTCCAATGATGTCCATCATTCCAGACGAATCAACTAAGTCTTTTATTCCTCTTATTTCGTAGTTCTTTCTATCTCTGTAGACAGATCCGTATCCATTCTCTGAAGATATTTCAATCACTATGAAAGGATCTATGTTTGAGTCTATGGCAAAGTTGAAAGGAACAATTGGTGGTGCCTGGTGAGGTCCATTTTCCTTTGTTGAAATTATAGAGTAAGTCGCACCTACCTTTGGTGGTGGTGGTATTCTTCTATATTCGTCTATTGTTTGTACTGGTTCTAAGTTTATCTCTATCCATTCCGTTATGTTTAACCAATTGTGATCATCTCCTTGGTCTAATACTGGTGGATTATTTGCAACTTCGTTTCCTAATCCACTATATACGAATAATTCTCCTTTGTACTTAACTAAGTTTGTCTTTGTATAATAACCATTAGCACTCCATTCTTCTACATCCTCGTGTTTTCTTGGACTTTTTATTTTGTTATTGTCTATCGCGGATTCGTATATCTTTCCATAATATGTAACTTTATCTCCTTTCATATAGTTTGTGAAAGGTGCCCACTCTTTGTAGGTTTTATAAGTTCTTATCTTTATGGTGAAGTATTCTGGTAATTGTAGTTGCTCTTTAAATTCGTAGTATGGTTTTGGTGGTGGAATCAAACCTGTTGGGTTTTTATCTGCACCTATTCCATCTACTATTGTGTAGAAGTCAAGTACACAATTGTACACCGTAGACCCACTATTTACTGGCATTAGATATGCTTCGTTAAGTTTAAAGGATATCGGTGTCATGTTTTCACGTATATTCACAATTCGCATGTCGTGTACTCTATGTGTTATTTGTGTACCACTTGTAAAGTAAGACCTTCCTGTTATGTCCAGTATTTTATGAGTAAGTGGAATTATGTTTGACTTTAACCAGAATTTCAATCCCTGTAATTTTATAGTTATATCATCTATACTATATGTCAATAGATTGTTTCCTTCTTTGTCTGTTATGAAGTAAGTTAGATTGAACATATTAGTCTCTTCAAAATTCTCGTTTGGAAACGTATGTTTTATAAAGTCGTTTTCCGTCCACCCTTCGACACTATTGTCGAATATATCTGGTATTTCTACTTTGAATAGTTTTGAGAAGTTTTCTGATGCTGGATTTATGTTCCTATAGTATTCGTTTAGTTGTAAATCGTTATATCCAAAGAAGTTTATCGCATTTATTATAGATTTGTAAGATCCTATGTATGGATATATTAAGTGCTTCATCATAAGAAGCTCTTTTCTCTTTGTATTTAGGAAGTTCCAATCTATACCACCTTCTAATATATCATAATCTTTGAATATGAATATTTCATTAACTCCTATGTTTTTACCAACATTTCCAAGTTCTATTTTGAACCTTGGATCTTCAATTTCGGTTTGTCCGAGTGTTCTGAATCTGGCAACCTCTCTGTCTATTACGGTAAATGTCACCTTCATATAAGTTGTCATTCCCGGTTTAGGGTATTCTGATATAACGGTACTTTCATTTTCAAAGTAGTCTAAGCTTAGGTTAAAGAAATCCACAATCAAAGTTTTGTTATAGATTTCTCTTATCATCACAACATATCCACTATTGTTAGATACATGTTGGTTTTTTGAGTTTGTAATATCCTTTATTGTTATTCCAAGATATTGTCCTACTTTTAAACCTTTTCCTGTGAAATTTTCTTCAGACATCATGTTTAGTTTTATCCGACCTCTTTTGTATCCGTCGTTTAGAGTGTCAAAAAACAATACCGTATCATTCACTGGTGTACTTGTTATACTGAACTCTACTTCTTCTTTTTTATAAAGTTGTAGGTAAGATTTATATGCACCTTCCTCTGGTGCCTTGAATCCTAAAAATAGTTGAAGTGGTGTTGGTTCCGTTGATACATCATCTTGGTCATCTATGTAACTTAGTTCGTACTCTACCCTGTCAAAAACTGTTTGTTGATATTCGGGTAGATCCACTTTATTCACATCTCTATTTGGATATTTGTTTAGTGGAACATCCTTAAATGGTTTTGGTCCTACATAAGCGTATGGTCCTGTTTTTTCCAATTGTTCACCGCTAAGGTCGTATATGAAAAACTCCGGATTTTCATCTGTTAACCATTTCCAATAATATTTTACGGCAACTTCTCCTTCAAAGTTCTCTCTCGGTCTTCTTACACACTCATATGCCTTCAACCATATCTCTTTTGGTTTTACGTAGTTTGGATCTAAAGTACCGAATTGTCCTTCGTCTATGAGACTTCCGGTTGTTCCTATTATTTCTACAGTACTATTTACCGTCGGTTTCAAAATAAAGACATTCTTAATTGATGGTTGAAGTGTCCATATAGACTTATCTTCTGGGTTGTATATTATCTTTTTGTTTACTGCTTGTGTTGTTTCGGTGTGTACTGCTACTCCATTTGCAGAGTCTATCACACAAATTTTATTCGTTGTGTCTGAGGCTAAGTAAACACCACCATCATATTGGTTTAGTGCCATTCTACCATATATAGATGGATTTCTGTCTATATTTATAGTATTATCGTTCAGGTTAAGTGATCTAAATCTGAATGTTTTGTCTGAAATATTCATTTCACCACTCAGGTTGTTATATATCACGTCCACAAACTCACTCATAGTCATTCCGGGAACAGATTGTGTCATTCCATTGTCGATTTTCCATAATTGAGATTGTGCATAAACATATATTGATTCGTTTACTGGTTCATAAAATATAGAAGAAAGTTTTAGTTCTGGTATGTGATATGAAGTTTGTATATCTCTCGTTGCACCGTTTATTCTAAGTAGTATTTCAGCATCTGTAGTTATGTATATGTCTTTTTCAAAATCATTATAGACCATTTTTCCGGTTTTTGTATCCGTTGCAGATGGTGTTGTTATGTTTGTCACTAGATTATTTGTATAGTCAAATACAGATATGATTGGATTGTTTTCATATGTTATGTAGATGTCTCCTTTATCCGGGTTTATCAACATATCAGATGCTATACTTGTTAGTGTTATAGATGATACTACCGTATTCATTACTGGATCTACAACCCACACTTTGGTTTTGGATAGACAATATAGGTAGTTGTTAAAGGTATTGAATTCAATCTCTATACTATCTGTGTTTCCTGTAAGATATATTGTTGATAAGTAGACACCGGTGTATGCGTCCATTACACTAAGGTTATCCCCCAATACGAATACTGAATTTGATAGCTGTATGTATTTGATGTCTACCAAATTTGAAACTCCTAATTGTGCACTTATGTCTAGATTTATTGCGTCATATGTGTTTAGGTTGTAGTTGGCACCAAACATATCATCATTATATTGTGCCACGTTGAATGGTCCACCTTGTCCTGTGGCTCCTGGTCCATCAATACATGTAGTTTGTCCAAACCCTAAGTTGAATGCTAATGTTATGAATCCAGAAGACTTACATGTTGCTGGGTCTAATCCCCAAAATGGTCCTTGGTAGTTTAGACTCATCACCTTTGGATCTACACTAAGAAGATTATATTTTATATCTTGTAGTGGATGTGGAGTACTATTTACACCTATTATCCTACCTGTTCCAAAACCAGCATCTTCAAATGATGAACTAGAATCCTCTTTTACTAGTCTTACTTCGTTACCTGTGACAATAACTCCTTTACTTCCTTTTATTTTTTTAGTTATTATATAGTCTGTCTGACCAGGAAGCATTGTCTTTCCAGTCTTTATCGTGTATTCTAATCTTCTGTCAGTTCTTTTGACATCAAACTTTAATAAATTATTGATGTTTTTAACTATTATTCCATATGTCTCCAATACTGGTGCATGTTCTTCCGTCCATGCTGCTAATGTTTTTGGAATGTCTGGTAGTTTTACAACTGCTGCGGTAGATGTTGAAGATACTGCGACACCCGTACTATCTAAAAATGTGCCATAGATTGTTTGCATGTCATATGGCTTACTATTTATTGTTATCGATATGTTTCCACCTATTTCATTAAATAGTACTTTGGAGTGTTCTATATGGTAGTCTGCGGTCGTTCCTACTTCGATTCTGTTTATTTCTATAGGTATGTTCGGATACTCTGATCTTAATACTATTGCATTATAGAATGGTGATACGTAACTTCCTAAATACTCAAGTTCTGCGATAATACCCAACTCTCTAAGTCTTACAAAGTTTCTGGTTAACCAATTTCTTAAAGTTCGGTCTATGGTTCTTTCCATATCAGGTGCCGCACCTGAATAGATCCAATTTATCTCTTCTTCGTATGTATGTTTGTTTATTATTAACTTTATTCCGAATTCATCTATGTCGGTAAAAACTATGTTATATTTGTAGTTTTCTGAATATTCATAGTTAAGTTCTTGTGTGAACTTTTCTTTTATTTCTACCAGTCTTTCGTTTGTTTGGAAAACCTTTCCTATCAGGTACGAGTTACACTTTGCAACTTCTTCGTCGTACATTGTTGCCAACTGTGAGTATTCTACATAGCTCAGTGAACTTGTTGATAAAAGGGTGTTTGGTTTTCCAAGTATTTCTATTGCTTTTTTTACTATGTAGGATTCTTTGTCTCCTAAGTTAACCAAACAGGAGTCTACCGTTTCTGTATGGTAGAAATTGACTTCCGCGTATTTACTTGGATACATCAAATCCGCCTTTAACACTCCTTTGTTCATGTATAAGTCGATGTTTATCGAACTGAAGTCATCTTTGTACTTTTCTGCGGCCATTGCCAATGTTACAGAACTGCTTTGTGTGAAACTCTGTTCAAAGTAAAGTCGATCCGTTGTTAAATAGATTTGACAATTATTTATTACTTCATCGGTTACCGATTGGTCTACTGAAATATAGGTAGGTGCTCCCCAATAATCTTTCGAATTTGAAGGTGTTATTAGTGCAGTATTAGGATTTGAATAATCTTGTGTATATGATCTAATACATTGATAGATATTGTTGTTGTAGATAACCTGTGCCTTTTCTGAATATACAACCATCTCCGATATTTTTGAAAAATCTGGTATATTCCTAACTGTTAAAAAGTTGGAATTCAGTGTAGATCCAATTATTTTAAACTCTCTTCCTGGTTTTAGTATTTTTGGAAAATTTTCAGGACTTCTGAAAGTTATCCTTCCATTTGATATTGTTATTCCTCCGTCGTATATTTTTGGAACATCCGTTTTTGATATCAACTCCATTACCAAGTTTTTATCGGTAGGTATCTTTTTTGTGTAGTATTCAAAGTGTACCGCATCGGTCACATCATTTTCCTTTACTGTGTAAACACCGTCGTTCATCTCACTATTTACAACGTTCAGTTTTTTACCGACATAGTATTTTTCATAAAAATTTGGTTCGTTCCACTCAGAAAGATTGTTTTTGTATTCTGCATCAATGTAGTTGTATACACCCAAAAGACTCGATCCTCTTAACACTACATTATTCAATCCACCTACATATTCAGTGTAATACATCGATTCGAATGTTGCGTTATCAACATCCGATAATATCATTACCGCACCTTTTTTGGATCCGATTACTGCGTATGTCTTTTTTGTGTCTTGAAATTCTAAAAAATTAGTGTCAAACATTATGAATGTTCCAATGGGAAACAATCTTTCAAAGTCATTTCCGTAAATCCATTTTGAATAAAAACTTGGGTCATTGTTTACCGGTTCTATTGCAGCCATCGAGAATGTTCCAATTTGTCCACCGTAAAAGTGCATTCCCCATTCGTTGAATAACTGAAACTTACTTAGTGTAAGGTCTCCCGTGACAGAATATTCGAACGCAGGAAGATATTCCATTGTATATAAACCAAATGTTTTATATATGTCCGATGAACTTTCGTGGAAAAGAAGATCTCCTTCGAACCTATCTGCATTCTGATTGTATTTTATGTTTAAATAATCACCTTCTTTATTGAAGAAAACTAAGCTTTTATGATTAGACATTTATATTGAATACTTTTTGGTATATATTAAAAATGTGTTTCTTGATAATAATATATAGAGTATAAAAATATTAAATAAAAATATGGCTAAAATAGAAAAGGTTGAGAAATTCCTGAAAGAGGAAAAACCAAAGAAAATAAAAGATCTTGAAGTGGGTTTTGATATCGAGTCTTTTGAAGGTGATGAAGATACCGACACTCTTGGATTTAGATCCGAGTTCGAGCCTATTGCTAAAGGCAAAGAAAAAACTCTTAAAAAAGAAATACAGGTTACAACACCAGGGTTAAAAAAGTCTATTAAAAAATTTGAGGATTTTAGAATTTCTATCTCTGTTGATGAGGTAGAACCTGAACAAGATGTTCTTATGGGTGGGTTGACTCCTAATGATGATTGTTGTTCTGATTGTCAATGTGATCCGTGTGAATGTGATGTTGATGATTGTTGTTCTGGTTGTGAATGTAATCCGTGTGAATGTGATGTTGATGATTCTGAAAGAGTTGTTAGTTTTGAAGATTTTTTAAAAAGTATTTTATAATATGAAACATATAAAACAATTTGTAGACTTTTCGGAAAGTTTAAATTATCATTTGGTAAATTCAATGCCAATCACTGAGAATGTGTTTAGACCTGGTTCTGACAAATTCTTTTCTATATTAGAAGAAGCTAGAAATCTTTTTGATGAAGGTGTTTTAGAACTTAAAGGTATTGATAAAGAGTTATATGAAACTACCGAGATTGGTACTTTTGGTACTTTTAATGGTATTAGAGTTGCTTTGGACATTCCAATGGAGTTTGAAGAAGAATTGAATGAAGCAGAATATCATGGTAAAGAAGTCGAGTTGAATCATCCTATGCGTGGTGGGACTAAAAAGTACTATGTTTATGTTAAAAATCCTAAAACAGGTAAAGTTAAGAAAATTGCCTTTGGTGACGTGCACGGTGGTCTGACTGCAAAGGTTAGTAATCCTAAGGCAAGAAAGGCATTTGCTGCTAGACATAACTGTGATATGAAGAAAGATAAGACTAAGGCTGGATATTGGGCGTGTCGAATAAATCGGTACGGTCACCTTTGGAATAATAAAACCTATCCCGGCTTCTGGTAATCTAAGGGAGGGTAAGACATTTAATATATAATGGTAAATAAAAATATCATTATGCAAATATATAAAATAACCAATCTTATAAATCATAAAATTTATATAGGTAAAGATACTACATCGGATCCAAATTATTTTGGATCCGGTTTGATTATTAAGAGAGCTTTTGAAAAATATGGTAAAGAAAATTTTATCAAAGAAGTTATTGATGAAACTGATGATTATGATGAACTATCAAAAAAAGAAATTCATTGGATATCTGAATATCAATCAACTAAAAGAGAGATTGGTTACAATATTTCTCCGGGTGGTGATGGTGGTGATACCTTATCAAATCATCCAGATTTGGATTTAATAAAAGAGAAGATATCTAAAAGTAGTAAAACTAAAGGAAGAACATATGAAGAGGCTTTTGGTGAAGTAAGAGCTACTGAATATAAAGAAAAACTCAAAGTAAATATTCATAAGAATATTTTATCAATCAATTCTATATTAAAA
>JACCDX010141356.1_pt1 | contig 22994 bp, 20 predicted proteins | sample 7449681 | NCBI WGS metagenome assembly JACCDX01 (sample SAMN15323450, study PRJNA562643) | freshwater metagenome | isolation source: river surface water | place: USA:Blue River Watershed | collected 2017-08-18
CATCAGGAATCACGATGCCAGAGGCTGTTTTGGTTTCGCTTTCGACACGTTTAACGATCACGCGATCGCCGAGAGGACGCAGTTTCATTGGATCTCCTAAATATGAAACAAGGTTAAAAACAAAAAGTATTCAAAATTGAATACTTTAGGGTTCTTTGGAGGGTGCTGAAGTTGTTAGCACTCATCTCCTGCGAGTGCTAATCATAAGGGTGTTTTGTGCGATTTCAAGAGCTTCGATTTATATTCGGTACGAAATCAGGGTTTTTTCTCTGAGTTGGAAAGCCAATGTCAGCAAAACAAATCGAAACCAGCATCAACGGACAAACGATTCGATGGGAGGCTGAAGAGGGTGGCAATGTCTTAGGTGCATTGCGACATCGTTTGGGTTTGACCGCTACCCGTTTGGGCTGCGGTCAAGAGCAATGTGGTGCCTGTCATGTTTTGTTGAACGGCCATTCAAAACCAAGTTGCCAGATGCCTATCGATACCCTTCATGGCGCGCATCTGGTGACATTAGAGTCCCATGGCGTTGACGATTTGCAAAGTACGCCATTTTTGAAAGCACTTCAATCGGCTTTCATAGACGAGCAAGCTGCACAGTGCGGGTATTGCACCAGTGGACTGCTGATCAGCGCTACGGCTTTGCTGATGAATGCGCACGAAAGCGTTTCTGATCTTCAAATAAAGGAAGCCTTGGCGCCCCATCTGTGCCGATGCGGTACGCACAACCGAGTTTTAAGGGCTGTGAAAAAAGCAGCAGGTCAGTGTGGCTTGAAATTAACTTCAGAAGGAGCGTCAGCATGAGCGTCAACTTGACCCAGACGCCCCCCGTCTCAGTGAGCTTGAAAACCAACCCTTTGCTGGCGCAGTGGCTGCGCTTTGAAGCCAATGGCACTGTCACGGTGTTCACCGGTAAAGCTGAATTGGGTCAAGGAATTCTGCATGCCCTGAAGTTGATGGCAGCGCATCAACTTGAGTTGCCAATGTCGCAGGTGCACATTGAAGATGCCAACACGCAACACGGCCCAGACGAAGGCATGACCTCTGGCAGTTTGTCGGTTCAAGACTCAGGCATGGCCATCCGGCAAGCCTGTGCGCATGCTTCCCAGCTTTTTAAAACGCATGGTCTGACTTCTTACGCAGGCCTGCGTTCCATCGTCGATTCGACCTTGCCTGTCGATGTGTCGATCGCGCCAAAGGCCACGCCGTTGACCATGACTGACGGCCGCGATGACATAGTAGCCTTGGTGCAAGGCGAGCCGATCTTCCTGCACGATCTTGGAATTAATGTTGATCTGACCCCCATTAAAAATGTGTGGCATGGGCGGATAGTTCGGGGTCCTGGTTTGCGGTCTTCGCTGATCGAGGAGAGTTGGGATGGCGCTTTGGCCGCATTGCCAGATGGTGTTCAGGCATTTAGGGAGGGTGGTTTGGTGGGCGTGTTGGCTGCGCATGAAGCGTTGGCGGAGCAAGCGGTCAACAAATTGCAGCGATTTCTCAAGTGGCATGTAGAGCCCCTGCCGGATTGTCGTGAAGGCGGTTTGGATTTGGTTGAAGTGGCACCTGCGATCGAGTCGGAGGTGTTTCACGAGGCGGGTCAGATCCCAGACATTGGCGCTGATGCAAAGGTTTACGAAGCGGTTTATTTCAGACCTGCTTTGCATCACGGGTCGATGGGCCCTAGCGTGGCTTTGGCCATTTGGGACGCATCAGACATTGACCAAAGATTGAAAGTGTGGAGTCACTCACAAGGTATTTTTCCGTTGCGCAAAGACTTGGCCTTGGCGTTTGGCATTGATTCGAAACAGATTGAGGTTCAGCACATGCGCGGTGCGGGCTGCTATGGCCACAACGGTGCAGACGACGTGGCTTACGATGCCGCATGGTTGGCCAAGCAGGTTCCGGGTCAGTGTGTACGCGTGCAATGGACGCGAGAAGAGGAGATGCAGGAGTCGCCCTTGGCACCTGCCATGCGCGTGAAATTGCAGGCCACAGTACAACAACTTGAATTGCTCACATGGCAACACGATGTTTGGAGTCAAGGTCACAGTTCAAGGCCTGGCCGTGCGTCAACACCGGCCTTCAAAGACAGCTGGTTAACCAGTCAAAATTTCCCCGTGCTAGAACCCATCAATGTGGCTGCAGTTGCTGGCGCAGGCGCAGAACGCAATGCCATTCCGCCGTATCGCAGTTCGCACGTGAAGGTCAATGCGCATCGCTTGTTGGGATTGCCATTCAGAACTTCCGCATTGAGAAGTTTGGGTGCGCACGCCAACGTGTTTGCCTGCGAAAGTTTCTTGGATGAGATTGCACACGATCAAGGTTTGGATCCGGTGGCAATTCGCATCAGCAAGTTGACTGACCCGCGCGCAAAAGCAGTGGTTCAAACCTTGGCGGACAACATCAATTGGTTAGAGCGTCGTCAAAGTTTGGCACAAAAAGAAGGCTGGGGTTTGGGCATTGCCTTTGCGCGTTACAAGGGCAAAGGTGCTTACTGCGCTGTGGCAGCCGAAGTTGAAGTGACGCACCAAGTGTCTGTTCATCGTTTGTGGGTGGTGGCCGACATTGGCGAAATCATTCAAGCAGATGGCGCCGTGTCGCAATTGGAAGGCGGCGCCATTCAGTCATGCAGTTGGGCGTTAAAAGAGCAAGCGCATTGGGATTCAAATCACATCACCAGCATCGATTGGGAGGCCTATCCCATTTTGCGATTCAGCGAAGTACCCGATGTGGATGTGCACTTGATGCCAGCCAACTCGCAAAATGACAATGCGCTCAATCCGCCTTTGGGCGCAGGTGAAGCCACGCAGGGTCCCACCACAGCAGCCATTGCCAATGCCGTTTTTCATGCGGTGGGGGTGCGGGTGAGGCAGTTGCCACTTTCGCCCGACAACTTGGCAAAAGCTGCGCTAGCTTGAGATACGGTACGCTAAAAACGGCCAGACTTAGGTCACAGGTAAGAAGCCACCTTTTGCACGAAGTTCGGCGTTCTCTGAACTGGTCAACATGTCGATCATGGCCTGCGCCTGCGCTACACAGGTACTGGTGGACCGAATACCAGCGGTGTACATGGTGGCCAGTTCAAACTCCAGCGGCAAGTTGGCCACCCAATCAACGCCTGGTGTGATCAAAATTTCGGTCACTTGCGTGCACCCAATGACATGCGGATCGTCACATGCCGCCATGGCATTCATGGCAGTGTTGCCGTTGGGGTAGGGACGCAGTTTGTTGGCCACCGTTTCAGCAATGCCCAAGCCATTGAGCACCTTCATAAAGTGAATGCCCGCCGTGGCCAATTGTGGATCGGGAAAGTAAATGCCCGTGGCCGCTAACATGGCCGCTTTGAGTTGCGCCGCTGTTGCAACGGGTGGGTGAGGCGTGCCATGCTTGACGGCCACACCCGTTTTAACGGGTCCCAAATGACGCGCACTGCCCGCCAACACATGCTCCGATGCGGTGAGTTGCTCTATGAGCGCTGCGGTCAAAATGACCACATCACTGGGGGCACCTTCCAGCAACTTTTGTTTCATCAAGCCCACCGCACCAAAGGTACAGGAGAGCTGCGTGTCGGTGGCCGTCTCAATGGCTGGTTTCAGGGCATTGACCAAGCCTTGTGCGGCACCACCGCTAAGCAAATGGATAAAGCGTGTCAAAACAATCAATCCAGTTTGATGTTGGCAGATTTGATAACGCCTGCCCACTTGGCAATGTCGTCTTGCAAATATTTGTCAAACTGCACAGGATTCAAAACGATGGGGGCAGCGCCTTGTTTGGCCCATTGTTGTTTCACGTCTGGTTGTGATGCAATTTTGGAAACGGCATCATTGAGTTTGTCGACAATGGCTTTGGGTGTACCTTTGGGTGCCATGAGGCCCAACCAAATGGTGGCCTCATAACCTGCAACGCCAGATTCGTTCAGCGTTGGTACATCGGGCAGCACATCAGAGCGAACCTTGCCGCTGGTACCAACGGCTTTGACTTTGCCAGCCTTAACCTGCTCTGTCATGGTGGTCACGGCATCGAACATCATGTCGACTTGGCCACCTAAAACATCGGTGCGTGCACCAGAGCTACCCTTGTAGGGCACATGGACCATGTCAATTTTGGCCATGCTTTTGAACAACTCACCCGCCATGTGATAAGGGGTGCCGGGGCCAGAAGAGGCGTAGTTCAATTTGCCGGGCTGGGCTTTGGCCACGCGAATGACATCTGCCAAAGAGTTCAAGCCTTTGGTGGGGTTGACCACCAACACCAAGTCTGAATAGTTGATAGGTGCCACACCCACGAAGTCCTTCATGAGGGCAAAAGGTTTGTTGGGAATGAGTGTTTCATTCACAGTGTGCGTGTTCGACATTAAGAGCAACGTGTAGCCATCGGGTGCAGCTTTGGCCGCTAAATCGGTGCCAATGACAGAGCCCGCACCAGGCTTGTTGTCCACCACAAAAGATTGCCCCAAGCTTTCTTGCAAACGCTGCGCCATGAAACGCGCATAGTTGTCAGCGGGGCCGCCTGTGGCAAAGGGCACCACAATTTTGACGGGCTTGGTGGGGTAGTTTTGCGCGTGAGCTTGTTGCGACAGAAAAACGCCAGTGCCAATGAACAAGAGACTGGCCAAGGCGGCGACCAAGGTGCGGCGTTTTTGAGTTTGCAGTTTGACAGCTTGTGCTGTGTGTGGGTTGTGAGTTGTTTTCATAGAGGTCTCTCAATTGAAGTTTATTTTTTATTCCACTTTGCCAATTTTCTTAACCACATCGGTCATGCGCTTGGCATCGGCTTGAACATATTTTTCAAATTCTGGCGTGTCCAAGTACTGAACAGGGCTGCCCGTGTTTTGAATGACGTCGCGGGCTTTTGTGTCTTGTGCTGCCACTTTGGCGGCAGCACGCAAGCGTTGTGCAATGGGCTCGGGTGTGCCGCTGGGAATGAACAAACCAGACCACTGGGCATACTCTGCGTTAAAACCGAGGTCTTTCAAACTGCTCACATCGGGCATGGAGGCCAAGGTGCCATTGCCCCAATGACCCAACACGCGAATCTTGCCGGCTTTGACATGTTGCAACACAGTGGCAGGGCCCGTAGACAGCGCATCAATTTGCCCGCCCAACATGGCCACCACGGCAGGGCCAGCACCTGTGAAAGGAATGTGGGTCATTTTGATGCCAGCGGTTTGGGCCAAAATTTCCATGGGAACGTGCATGGTGCCGTAATTGCCAGACGAGCCATAGTTGATGGCACCAGGACGTTTGCGCGCGTCTTCAACGAATTCCTTGACGGTTTTCCAAGGTGAATCAGCCCGCACGGCCAACACGGTGGGGTCGGCTGTGTAGCGTGCAATGGGTCGCAACTCGTTCAACAAAAACATGGGATTGCGACCCAGCAATGCATCGGCTTCTGGAATGACGGTGAGCGAAGACAAGGCCAAGAGAATGGTGTAACCATCGGGTTTGGCGCGCGCTGCCACACCCATGCCAATACCACCGCCAGCACCGCCGCGGTTTTCAATCACGATGGTTTGACCTAAATCGCGTGACATGGCCTCTGCCACAGGGCGGGCCACAATGTCTGCCAAACCGCCAGGGGGGAAAGGCACGATCATGGTGATAGGTTTGCTGGGGTAGGGCGCATTGGGCGCCTGCGCCAAGGCGCTGGCGCAAAAGCCCGCTGCTGCGAACAAAGACCCTAGGGTGAGTTGTTCAAAAAATTTCCGAACGCGCTGTGACCGGTTGCGTGTTGCCATCATGTCTCCTGCAAATTTGAATGAATGTCTTAGCGCACACTCTACACCTGCTTGAAGATTGATGCATCATCCTCATTGTCTTTGGTGTTACCCATATGACACTTCATGACTTTCTATCGAAGGCACAATCGCCTCAGTCATTTAACTTTCAACATTTCGATCATGCGCATTGCTGCTTTTTTCTATCAAGACCAACCTCATGTGGGCCTGGTTTCCAAAGACCTCAAGTCTGTTTCCCCCTTTGATTTGCCGCTGGCCGATCGTGAATTGGGTGCGCTCACTTTGGTGGATGCCTTGTCGCGCGGAGAAGCATTGCCAGCGCATGGCGAGGCCATTGATTTGAGTCAAGTGCAATTGCGCGCGCCCCTGCCACACCCCCGTCGCAATATTTTTTGCGTTGGCAAAAACTACCACGCGCATGCCAAAGAGTTTGCTCGCAGCGGTTTTGACAGCAGCGCCAAAGCGGGCGGCGAAATTCCAGCCGAACCCATCATCTTTACCAAAGTACCCGAGTGCGTCATTGCCACAGGCCAAGCCATCGAGATGCCCAAAGTCTCCACGGCCATTGACTATGAAGCCGAGTTGGCCGTCATCATTGGCAAAGGCGGCAAGGGCATCACCAAAGCCAACGCCATGCAGCATGTGTGGGGCTATACCATCGTGAACGACGTCACCGCCCGTGATTGGCAAAACAAGCACATGCAGTGGCACATGGGCAAATCATTCGACACCTTTTGCCCCATGGGTCCGTGGTTGGTGAGTGCCGATGAATTGGATGGCACCAACACCCATGTGCGTTGTTATGTGAATGGCGAAGAGCGCCAAAACGCAGCCACCCCCGATTTGATTTTTGACATTCCTACGCTCATTGAAACTTTGAGCGCGGGCATTACTTTGTACCCTGGCGATGTCATTGCCACAGGGACACCGGTGGGGGTCGGCATTGGTTTCACGCCGCCCAAATACCTCAAGGCGGGCGACGTGGTGCGGGTTGAAATTGACGGGATTGGCGTTTTAGAAAACCCCGTCAACTGATCACTTCAAACCGGCTGCTGCACGCAATGTGGCAGCCAGGTTTGTGCGTTCCCAAGTGAAGTTGGGTTCGTCGCGGCCAAAGTGGCCATAAGCCGCTGTCTTGCTATAGATGGGGCGCAACAGGTCCAACATTTGAATGATGCCCTTTGGACGCAAGTCAAAGTGCTCGTGAACCAATGCGGCAATCTTTTCGTCAGAAATCACGCCAGTGCCTTGGGTGTTGACAGTGATGTTCATGGGGCGGGCCACACCGATGGCGTACGCCACTTGAATTTGGCACTGGGTGGCAAGGCCTGCCGCCACAATGTTCTTGGCCACATAACGCGCTGCATAAGCAGCAGAGCGGTCAACCTTAGAAGGATCTTTGCCTGAGAAAGCGCCGCCACCGTGAGGGCACGCACCGCCGTAGGTGTCAACAATGATCTTGCGACCTGTTAAGCCGCAATCGCCCTGAGGACCGCCAATGACAAATCGGCCTGTGGGGTTGATCAGATATTTGGTGTCTTGCAACCACTCTTTGGGCAACACAGGCTTGATGATTTCTTCAATGATGGCTTCGTTGAAGCTGGCCTTCATTTTGGTGGGCGACTCGCTTTGGTCAGGGCTGTGCTGGGTCGACAAAACCACGGTGTCAATGCTGTGGGGCTTGCCGTCCACATAGCGCATGGTCACTTGACTTTTGGCATCGGGACGCAAAAAAGGCAGGCGGCCGTCTTTGCGCAATTGGGCTTGACGCTCAACCAAACGGTGCGCGTAGTAAATGGGGGCAGGCATCAGGTCGGGGGTTTCGCTGCAGGCATAACCGAACATCAAACCTTGGTCGCCAGCGCCCGTGTTGAGGTGGTCGTCAGAGGCGTGGTCAACACCTTGCGCAATGTCGTTGGACTGCTTGTCGTAGCAAACCATAACGGCGCAGCCTTTGTAGTCAATGCCGTATTCGGTGTTGTCGTAGCCAATGCGCTTGATGGTGTCGCGGGCCACTTGGATGTAGTCGACATGGGCGTTGGTGGTGATCTCACCTGCCAAAACCACCAGACCGGTGTTGGTCAAGGTTTCAGCGGCCACGCGGCTTCGGGGGTCTTGCTCAAAAATTGCGTCGAGGATGGCGTCCGAGATTTGATCAGCAACCTTGTCGGGGTGGCCTTCAGAGACGGATTCAGAGGTAAAAAGATAGTCATTCGCCATGAGGGTTCTCCTGTAAGTTTGGCATTGCATGTTGATCTGCGCTGCCAGGAGCTTTGGGCCTCGGCGAACGCTTTAGCAGATTTGTCCGAAGACAAGGCACAATCCAACCCATGTCAAACATGGCATTGGGGTGTGTTCGTCGCCCTGCAAGTTGCTCTAATTAACTCAGCGACGTCGTCAGTTTATCAAAAAAATATGCAATTTTGGTTTGGTTTATTGTCTAAATGGCCTTTGTGGGCACTTCATGCCGTCGGGCAACTGCTGGGTTGGTTGGCATGGTTGCTGTCGCCCACTTACCGAAAAAGATTCTTAGAAAACGCGGCCACGGCTGGCTTGAAGTTTTCACAAGTGGTGGGCGCGGTCGGTCATGCCGGGAGCATGTCTTCAGAATTGCCAAGGCTGTGGCTAGGCCAGCCTGTCCCTGTCAATTGGGCGAACGATTCATTGAGCGTGTTGCGTCAAGCCTATGCGTCGGGCAAGGGTGTGCTTTTGCTCACGCCGCATTTGGGCTGCTTTGAGGTGACAGCGCAAGCCATCACAGACGCTTTCAGCCAAGCGCATGGTCCTTTGACAGTTTTGTATCGGCCTTCTCGCAAAGCGGGTTTGGCAGATGTGATGGAAAGCTCACGGGGTAGACCCGGTTTAGAGCCAGTGCCCACCACCATGGCGGGCGTTCGGCAAATGATCAAGGCTTTGCGCGCCGGCCGTGCAGTGGGCTTGTTGCCCGATCAAGTGCCGCCTTTGGGTATGGGGCAATGGGCCCCTTTCTTTGGTAAGCCTGCCTACACCATGACGTTGGCCGCCCGTTTGGCTTTGCAAACGGGTGCCCAAGTGGTGTTGGTTTGGGGTGAAAGATTACCCCTGGGTCGAGGCTATCAAATGCATGTGAGTCTCATGCCACAAGCCTTGTCAGAGTCGCTTGAACTTGCAGTGGTTCAAATCAACGAAGCCATGGCTGATTTAATTTTGACCTGCCCTCAGCAATATTTGTGGGGCTATGCGCGTTACAAACAACCCCGTCAAGAAGATTGAAATGCGCTTTCTTTTTTATGCATTGATGGGGTTCTTGGCCATGTGGCCATTGCGTTGGCTGCGTGTACTGGGGCATGGCCTAGGATGGGTCTTGTGGGCATTGGCGCGCAGTCGACGACACATCGTGCACACCAATTTGAAATTGTGTTTTTCTGAAAAATCAGCTGCCGAAATCGACACTCTCACGCGTGCGCACTTTGTGAACTTTGCGCAATCTTTGTTGGACCGCGCATGGCTGTGGCATGCGCCCCTTGAAAAAGTGAAGTCTCGCTTAACTTGGGTGGGCTCTGAGAGTGCTTTTGCGTTGTTGGCGACAGATCAAGCGCGAATTATTTTTGCACCCCATTTCGTGGGTTTGGATGCGGGCGGTTTGGCTTTAACTTTGAGGGCGTCGAAACCCGTTTCATTTATCTTTGTGCCGCAACACAGCAAGTTGATGGACGAATGGGTGAATCGTGGTCGGCAGCGATTTGGCAATGTCAAACCCTACTTCAAGCGTGAAGGCGTCAAGCAAATCATGACGGGTTTGCGTCAGGGAGAAATGTTGCATCTCTCACCAGACATGGATTTTGGTCCTGAAGAGTCAATTTTTGTGAACTTCATGGGGGTGACTGCGGCCACCGTACCATCACTTCCACGCTTTGCGCGATTGGGGCGTGCGCCTGTTTTGACGCTGGTCACGCGCATGACCCAGCATGGCTATGAATTGACCTTGTCAGATGCTTGGCCAGATTTTCCAAGCGAAGACGTTGCAGCCGACACCTTGCGAATGAACAGCAATTTGGAAACGGCCATACGCCTTTCACCTGCGCAATATTATTGGGTGCACAAGCGCTTTAAAACTCGGCCAGAAGGTGAAGCCTCGGTTTACAAAAAAGCAGAAATTTCGCGCTGAATGAGGGCCGGATGCTCATGCACCACCCAGTGCGAGCCGTCTTCGATGCTGACATATTTCAAGTCTGGGATGTAGGCTTCCAATCCCACGTTCAAGCTGGGTAGCAAAGCCACATCTTGCATCCCCCAAATGAGCAAAGTGGGGACTGAAATTCGAAACATCTCGTCGGGCAAATCTAGCTTTTGAATGTCACCCGTGTTGGGTATACCTGAGGGGTCAGGCTTCAAGGGTGAAGCGCGGTAATAGTTCAAGCCACCTTGAATGCCAGTGGACCAAGCTTGGCGATATTTTTCTTTCACGTCTTCAGTGAGCCAAGTGGGCGTGAGTCCTTTGCCAACAAATCCAAACAGGACTTCAAACTGGTTCGCGCTGAGCTCTTGGGCCGCTTGCGGCTCACAAAAATAGTTCATGTAAGCACTGGCTGCAATCTGCGCAGGGTTGCTTTTGAGATCGCGCAAAAATGTGCCGGGATGCGGTGAGTTGATGATGACCAACTTGTCCAAACAATGCGGCTGTTGGTTGGCCAAGTTCCAGGCCACCCCGCCGCCCCAATCGTGCGCCACCAGCGCTTTCAAAGGGGCTGAATTAGATTCAATTTGAATGAGTTCCAAAATGTCTTGCACCAAAAATTTGGCACGGTAGGCAGAAACTTCAGTGGGTTGGCTGGATTTTTCAAAGCCCCGGAGATTGGGAGCGATGCAGCGATAGCCCCCGTTTTCTGGTTTGGAAAAATGCAGGAGCATGTCGTCCCAGACAAAGGCAGCCTCAGGAAAACCATGCAAGAACATCAGCAGAGGTTGACCTTTTTTGCCAGCCGCCCGGCAACTCAGTTGAATGCCGCTTGGCAGCGCTTGTAACCAGGTTTCAATCATCGCTGTCTTGTTCCAAATCTTCTTCTGGGGGTTCTGTTTCGGCGGGCGACATCGGTTTGTCTTCGTGGGTCCAATCCCACATCAGTTGAGCCAACTCTTCAACGCCTTGTTTTTTGAGGGCAGAAAATAATTTAGCCTGACCGCCGCCGGCTTGGAGTTTGGCAATCGACAAAGCCTTTGTGGCTTCAGCGCGGGTGAGTTTGTCTGACTTGGTCAGCAAGACCAAAAAGTTCAAGCCTTCCTCGACCCTGGGTCGAATGACCTCCAAAAGCACTTCATCCAGTTCGGTCATGCCCAAGCGAGGATCGCAAAGCAACACGATGCCCTTGAGGTTTTCACGGGTGACCAAATAATTGGCCATGACTTTTTGCCAGCGCAATTTGTCTTGTTTGGGCACAGCGGCATAGCCGTAGCCTGGCAAGTCAGCCAAAACCGCATCCGTGACGCCTTGTTTTCCAAGCGCAAACAGGTTGATGTGCTGGGTTCGACCGGGCTTCTTCGAAGCAAATGCCAGTTGTTTTTGTTGGGTGAGCGTGTTGATGCAGGTGGATTTGCCGGCATTGGACCGGCCCACGAAGGCTATTTCAGGCACATCTAGGGCAGGCAGGTGAAAAAGTTCTGCTGCCGTGGTCAAAAATCTAGCGGTGTGCATCCAGCCCAAAGGGGTAATGGGTTTGTTTTGGGGCAGATCCGCGTTCTGAAGGGCCTTGGCAGGGGCTTTTCGAACCTTGGCTGGCGCAGCTTTGCGAGCGGCGGGGGCCGCTTTGGGACGAGACTTTGGAGCAGAAGCGGGGCTTTTTAGGGTGGCCATTAGGGTCAAACTTTCAGGGCGTCGGAAATGACGCTAGCAGGCATTGTAGAATCCCATGGTTTCGCGCCTACTATTTCGGATGTCGCCCATGAAGTCAATGACCAAATTTTTCTTCGCTGCCCTCACCTCAACCCTGATGGCTGGTTCTGTTTTTGCTGCTACTGCTGCCCCCAAAGCCGAAAAGCCAGACTTGGCCAAAGGCGAAGCCATTGTGGGCGGAGTTTGTGCGGCTTGCCACATGGCTGACGGCAACTCCACCACGCCTGTCAATCCCAAGCTGGCACAGCAACACCCCGAGTACACCCTCAAGCAATTGCAAGAGTTCAAATCTGGCAAGCGTGCCAATGCTGTCATGATGGGCTTTGCTTCCCAATTGAGCGATGCTGACATGCGCAATGTGGCTTATTTCTTGGCCAGCAAGACCGCCAAGCCTGGCTTCGCCAAAGAAAAGGACTCTGTCGCTTTGGGTGAAAAGATTTACCGCGGCGGTATCCCAGATCGTCAAATTGCAGCTTGTGCAGGTTGCCACAGCCCCAATGGTGCAGGCATGCCTTCACAATACCCCCGTTTGTCAGGTCAGCATGCTGATTACACAGCCAGCCAATTGACGCAGTTCCGTGATGGCGTTCGCAAAAACAATCTGCAAATGACGCAAGTGGCTGCTAAATTGAACGACCGCGAAATCAAAGCGGTATCTGATTACATTGCAGGACTGCGTTAATCTAAAAGCAGACGAGTTCAATCTTGTTCTGACAAAATGGGCCTTTAGGGCCCATTTTTATTTACGGAGGTCGCTTATTGGGGTCAGATCAACATTAATTTCGTCAATCGGCAGAGGTAGAGGCTAAGGGGGCTTCCTCATACTGGGGTACCAGAAATCGTTCAGCCCCCTTAGCCTCTACCTCCACCGATTGGAAATTAATGTTGATCTGACCCCAATAATGCCCCCCTAAACGAGCCGAATTGCCAAAAAAAATTCACCGGAGAAAGACATGAATCAACCCACCAAAGCATTTGCATCACAAGCCGACCTGGCAGACAAAGTCATTAAGTTTGAGCAACTGAGCAAGCACTGCTGGGCCTATACCGCTGAAGGCGACCCCAACTCCGGCGTGATCATTGGGGACAAGTTCATCATGGTGAGCGATGCCACAGCCACACCTGGCATGGCGCGTGATTTGATCAAGCAAATTCGTACCATCAGCGACAAGCCCATCAAGTATGTGTTGTTGACGCACTATCACGCTGTGCGGGTTTTGGGTGCCAGTGCGTATGCCGCTGAAGGCGCTACCGAAGTGATTGCCAGCCAAGGCACTTATGAATTGATTGTGGAGCGTGGTGCACAAGACATGAAGAGCGAGATGGAGCGCTTTCCTCGCTTGTTCCGTGGCGCCGAAGAAGTGCCTGGCCTCACCTGGCCCACCATGGTGATTGGAGGTGGAGATGCCACCAAAGGTGAGGTGCCTGGCAAATTGGTGATTGATTTAGGGGGCGTGAAAGTTCAAATTTGGAGCCCCGGTTATGGGCATACCCGCGGCGACACCATTGCTTGGGTGGAAGAAGAAAAAGTCTTGTTCTCGGGCGACTTGGTCGAATACGAAGCGGGCGTCTACACTGGTGATGCACAACTGCAAGAGTGGCCAGCCACTTTGGAAGCCTTGCGCGCACTCAAAGCGGAAGCCATTGTGCCGGGCCGTGGTGAGGCCATGAAAGGTCAAGCCGATGTGAACAAAGCATTGGATTACACCAAGCGCTGGGTTGAAACCTTGTTCAATGCGGGCAAAGAAGCCGTGGCAGCCAAGATGGATTTAAAAGCGGCCATGGCCCACACTCGCAAAAGCATGGACCCCATTTTTGGCCATGTCTTCATTTATGAGCACTGTTTGCCTTTTGATGTCACGCGTGCTTACGATGAAGCTTCAGGCATTAAAAACCCCCGCATCTGGACCGCGGAACGCGACATTGAAATGTGGAAAGCACTACAAGACTGAATGCACCTTTAAATCAGGTCGCGCAAATCGGTTTCGTAGGCTTTGAGTTGGCGTTGCGCTTTTTGGCGTTGGCTGGCCGTGGTTGAATTGTGGAACTGGGCAAAGTTTTCGCAGGCCTGTTTTTCAAGTTGCGTTTGTTGTTGCATCAACAAAGGATCTTGTGGACGCATGCCCATGGTCATGAGGTGATAAAGCGTTTTCTCAGCTGCAGCCATTGAAAAATCAGGCTTGGCACTGGCTTGAACGAGATCTTGTAGGGTTTGCAATTGAGTCTGTTGACGTTTGATGCGCGTTTGTAAAGACTTCTCAGGATCCCATTTGGATCGCTGTACTTGTTGGCTCAACAATTTGACTTGCGCTTCACTCAGCTTGCCGTAGAAATCTGAATAGCGGTTCACAGTGGAAGTCACTCGCTTTTTAAGCCGCTCCTCTGCCGTGGGCTCAAGCCATTCTTTTTTCCAATCTTCATTTTTTTCGCGCCATTTTTTTTCTAAATGTTGCATTTGACGTGGCGTCAGTTGCAAGACGATGGGCAGGGCTAAACGAGCTGTTTCAGTTGCAAGGGCGTCGAGTCTTTTTTCAGTCTGGTCCCATAAATCACAGGCCTGTTCGGGCGTGATGTTTTTGCTGGCCATTCCTTGTGTTTGAAGCAACAAATTGGCCAGAGGGGTTAGCTCTTCTTTGCGGTGCCATGACTGCAAGGATTTGAGGGCTGCTTTGGTGTCTGCAGCCTGCTTGTCATTGAAATTGGCGTAGTTGTCCAGCCACCATGAACTGATTTCTGGCAGCTGGTTGTAGCCAAATTTAATGCTGCTGCAACCACTCAAACCGGTACTGACCACCAAAGCGGCAAGAGAAGCCGCGATAATTCGTAGCCAGAAGGAAATTTTCGCCATGTCGGACACCTCTACAAACCAATCTACATTGTCACCCCAACTGCCCTTAGACGTTGTTGTCATGGCTGCCGGTAAGGGTACTCGCATGAAAAGTCGATTGCCCAAAGTGCTTCAACGTTTGGCGGGCAAGCCTTTGTTGGGGCACGTGCTCGATACGGCGTCTTTGTTGCATGCGCGCTCCGCGGTGGTCATCACGGGCCATGGTGCTGATGAGGTAGAGGCTGCAGTGGTCAAGCGCAATACGGGCTTGCCCGTTAAATTTGTGCGGCAAGAGCCGCAACTGGGCACCGGTCATGCAGTACAGCAAGCGGTGCCCGAGTTGGCAGACGATGGCTTGGTCGTGGTCTTGTCGGGTGATGTGCCCCTCACGCAAGCTGACACTTTGACGGCCTTGATGGCCTGCGTTCAAGGTGCGACAGGCCAGTCTGACCGTTTGGCTTTGCTCACCCTCGAGATGGCTGACCCCACTGGCTATGGCCGAATTGTGCGAACTGCAGATGGCCTCCAGGTGCAAGCCATCGTCGAGCAAAAAGATGCATCACCCGAGCAACTCAAAATCAAAGAGGTGTACAGCGGCATCATGGCCGTGCCTGCGAAGCAACTGAAGGTTTGGTTGGCCAAACTGGACAATCACAATGCGCAAGGTGAGTACTACCTCACGGATGTTGTCAAATGGGCTGTGGCTGATGGGGTGAGTGTGGTGGCGCATCGCATCCAAGACGAAGTTCAAGTGACGGGTGTCAACAGCCCCCAACAACTGGCGCAATTGGAGCGTGCGTATCAATTGCAAAAAGCCAATGAATTGATGTTGCAAGGCGTGCGCTTGGCCGACCCTGCACGCCTTGATGTGCGTGGCAATTTGACGTGCGGCACAGACGTTGAAATTGATGTGAACTGTATTTTTGAAGGCACTGTTCGTTTGGGTGATGGTGTTCGCATTGGGCCCAATTGCCTAATTGCCAATGCCGACATTGCAGCGGGTGCCGTGGTGCATGCCTTCACACACATCGATGGTGAAAAGGCTGGCGTGACAGTGGGCGAGGGCGCGCTCATTGGTCCCTTCGCACGCCTTAGACCTGGTGCCCAATTGGGTCCAGACGTGCACATCGGCAACTTTGTGGAAGTGAAAAATTCCACCTTGGCCAAAGGCGCCAAAGCCAATCACTTAGCCTATTTGGGCGATGCCACTGTCGGCGAGCGCGTCAACTACGGTGCAGGCAGCATCACGGCCAATTACGATGGCGCCAACAAGCACCGAACCCTCATTGAAGACGATGTTCACATTGGCAGCAATTGCGTCTTAGTAGCGCCCGTGACCATTGGTGCAGGTGGTACCGTGGGTGGCGGCTCAACTATTTCTAAAAACACCCAGCCTGGCGCTTTGAGTGTGGCTCGCGGCCGGCAAATCAGCATTGCCAATTGGCAACGACCTCAGAAAAAATCGACCTAATCAAGCGCTGGCAAAGGAATTTCAGTTCCAAACTTAGCCCGCTTCAAACTGAAAAATGCCTTGACGTTTCGAACGTTGGCGTCTTGCGTCAAGAGCCTTTGGGTGAATGCCAAATAGGCGGGCATGTCGGCCAGTTGCGTCACCAATAAAAAATCAGGCCCTGGTGACACCCGCCAGCATTGCTGAACCGCTGTTTCTTGGACGGCCCGTTTTTCAAAGGCGGTTAACCATTCTTCGCCTTGTTTGTCTAAGCTGACTTCAATGATGGCCGTGACACCATGCCCAAGGTACTGACTCAATTTGTTGGCCGACAAAATGGCCACTTCCTTTTCAATCCAGCCTTCTTGTTTGAGACGGTTGGTGCGCCTCAGGCAGGTAGGAGGTGAGATGTTGAGCTTTTCTGCCAAACCAATGTTGCTGATGCTGGTATCGGTTTGCAAAATGGCCAAAAGCTTTAAATCTGTGGCATCGAGCGAACTTCCAAGTTGGGGGTTTAAGTTAGACATGCAAAGGAATTAAGTATTTCATAAATAGTAATAAATTGAAATAATAAACCATTCAATGAATTTTATGAAATTTTATTTCTATAAATATAAAAATAGTTCGTGGTAATTTCAAATCAAGAGGTCTAAGATTCCACCAAAGTCAATTGAAAGGGAAGACCATGTGCGGCATTGTGGGTGCAGTTTCAGACAGAAATATCGTTCCAATCTTGGTTCAGGGTTTGCAACGCTTGGAATACCGAGGCTATGACTCATGTGGCGTGGCCATTCACGAGGCTTCTTTGAATCGCACCCAGGGCGGGCTCAAACGCGCACGCAGCACGTCGCGTGTGTCTGAGCTCATGACGCAAATTGAAACCGATCACTTAGAAAGCGGAACGGGCATTGCGCATACGCGCTGGGCAACGCACGGTGCCCCAGCGGTCCACAATGCCCACCCTCACTTCAGCGCGGGTCCTGGCAATTTGGACAGCTTGAATGGCAAGCCAGGCAGAGTGGCCTTGGTCCACAACGGCATCATTGAAAACCACGACGAGCTGCGTACTAATTTGCAAGCCAAGGGCTATGTGTTCAGCAGCCAAACCGATACGGAAGTAATTGCGCATTGGGTGGACAGCGTCTACGACGGTGATTTGTTTGAAGCAGTTAAGCGTACTGTTCAAGAATTGAAAGGCGCCTACGCCATTGCAGTGTTTCACAAAGATGAGCCTCAGCGCATCGTGGGTGCGCGAGCAGGCTCGCCGCTCATTTTGGGCGTGGGCACTTCACATCACGAAAACTTTTTGGCCAGCGACGCCATGGCTTTGGCGGGTGTGACCGACCAAATTGTTTACCTTGAAGAAGGCGACTTGGTGGACATTCAGCTGGGTAAATATTGGATTGAAGATCGACTGCATCAGCGAGTGGCTCGCCCCGTCAAAACTGTCCATGCGCACAGCGGTGCTGCAGAGTTGGGCCCTTACAGGCACTACATGCAGAAAGAAATTTTTGAGCAACCACGCGCCATTGCAGACACATTGGAAGGTGTGGAGCACATCGTGCCTGAGTTGTTTGATGGCCTGAATGGCAATGCGAATTCAGAGAACGCATTCAAAGTCTTCAAAGAAATTGACAAGGTTTTGATCTTGGCTTGCGGCACCAGTTACTACAGCGGCTGCATCGCAAAAAACTGGTTGGAGTCTGTGGCTCAGATTCCTTGCCAGGTAGAAATTGCCAGCGAATACCGTTATCGAGATTCAGTCCCAGACCCCAAAACATTGGTGGTCACCATCACTCAATCGGGTGAAACAGCCGACACCTTGGCTGCATTAAGACATGCACAAAGCCTAGGCATGCACCACACTTTGACCATCTGCAATGTGGCCACATCGGCCATGGTGCGTGAGTGCAAGTTGGCTTATGTGACAAGGGCTGGCGCTGAGATTGGCGTGGCGTCTACCAAGGCCTTCACCACGCAATTGGCTGGCCTGTTCTTGCTGACTTTGGCCTTGGCACAAAGCAAAGGCCGCTTGAGCGATGCGGACGAAGCCATGCACTTAAAAGCCATGCGACATTTGCCGGCAGCCTTGCAAGCGGTGTTGGCGCTTGAGCCGCAAATCATCAGTTGGTCACAAGAATTTGCATCCAAGGAAAATGCTTTGTTTTTGGGGCGCGGTACACACTACCCCATTGCACTTGAGGGTGCTTTGAAGTTGAAAGAGATTACCTACATTCATGCTGAGGCTTATGCGGCGGGTGAATTGAAACACGGCCCCTTGGCATTGGTGACAGGTGAAATGCCTGTGGTCACTGTCGCGCCCAACGATGCCTTGTTAGAAAAACTCAAGAGCAATATGCAAGAGGTGCGTGCTCGCGGTGGTGAGCTGTATGTCTTGGCAGACAGCGATACGCACATCACAAGCAGTGAAGGTGTGAATGTGATTCGCATGCCCGAGAACTATGGCGTGTTGTCACCAATTTTGCATGTGGTGCCTTTGCAGTTGTTGGCGTATCACACGGCTTGCGCGCGGGGAACGGATGTTGACAAGCCTCGCAATTTGGCCAAGAGCGTGACGGTGGAGTGATCTGACCCCATTTATTCTTCACACCGAAATCTTCCAACACCCAATGGATTGAGAGGACAGGGGTAGGCGTCTGAACGATTTCTGGTACCCCAGTATGAGGAAGACGCCTACCCCTGTCCTCTCAATCCTTTCACCAAGAAGAAATCACCTGTTGATCAAATGAGCCTCCTGTCCTGCCAACATCAGTGACACCAACACCCCCCCCCATGCCCATGCGAAAATCCGTTACAAGTTCCTAAAGAAAACAAAGACAAATGCAAACAACCATCGGGCTCATCGGCCTAGGCGTGATGGGCGAAAACTTAGCCCTTAATTTAGAACGCAACGGCTTCAGCGTTACCGGCTTTGATTTAGATGAAAACAAACGCAACAGTTTTGCCAAACGCACCGAAGGATTAAAGGCTAGACCCGCCCATTCACTGACCGAATTGGTTGCCAATTTACAAATGCCTCGCCGTGTCTGGCTCATGGTGCCAGCTGGTGCCCCAGTCGATGCCGTGCTCGCAGAACTGTGTCCCTTGCTGTCTGCCGGTGATGTGATCATTGATGGCGGCAATACGCTGTACCGCGACACTCAGCGCAGAATGGAATCACTCGAAGGCACAGGTATTTTGTATGTCGGTTCTGGTGTCAGCGGTGGCGACCAAGGCGCATTAAATGGTCCAGCTTTGATGCCAGGTGGCAGCTCAGAGGCATGGCCTTTGGTGCGTCCGTTTTTGCAAGCCATTGCGGCCAAAGCCGATGACGGACAGCCGTGCTGCGAATGGATGGGGCCAGGGGGTGCAGGGCATTTTGTGAAGATGGTGCACAACGGCATTGAATATGCCGACATGCAAATGATTTGCGAAGCCTATGTGTTGATGAAGAGTCTGGGTATGACGGCTGCACAAAAAAGCGCCGTATTTCGCGAGTGGGGACAAGGTGAGTTGAGCAGCTACTTGATTGATATCACTGCTGACATCTTGGCGCATGAAGATCCTGAAACAGGTCATGCCTTGGTCGAAATGATTTTGGACACGGCCGAGCAAAAGGGCACCGGTAAGTGGACCAGCCAAATTGCGCTAGACATGGGCGTGAGTGCTCCCACCATTGCAGACGCCGTGTTTGCGCGAACTATGAGTGCATTAAAGCCCGAGCGTGTGAATGCTGCCAAAATTCTCAAAGGCCCAGCCCCTCAACTGGACCAAAACTTAGAAGCGTTCTTGCCCAAAATTAAAAAGGCTTTGTTGGCTGCCAAGATTTGTGCCTACGCACAAGGCTTTGCACTGATCAAGGCCGGCGACAAAGAGCACGAATGGCAGTTGCCCATGGACAAAGTGGCGGCTGTTTGGCGTGCAGGTTGCATCATTCGTGCTCATTTGCTGGAAGACATTCGCCGTGCGTTTGCCCACAAGCACGATCTCACCAATTTGCTGATCGACGATCATTTTGCGAACGTGATGGCGGCGTGCCAACAAGATTTGCGCGAAGTTGTGGCCATGGCCGCGATGGGAGGTGTGGCTGTGCCGGCATTCATGAGTGCTTTGAGTTATTACGATGCTTACCGCACTGAGCGATTGCCCGCTAATTTGTTGCAAGCGCAACGTGATTACTTTGGTGCGCACACTTATCAGCGTTTGGACAGACCCGGTCAATTTCACTCGCAATGGTCGAAGGCAGATTCATCATGAATTTCAATGTGGAGCTCGTGGCCGCGATGGCCATGTTTGCTTTCGTTACATCAGTGACCCCAGGCCCTAACAACATGATGTTGTTGGCATCAGGAGTCAACTTTGGCGTGAAGCGCACCTTGCCGCATTGGTTGGGTGTGTCCTTGGGTCATTTCGTCATGTTGTTGTTGGTTGGCGCAGGCCTTGAGCGTCTTTTGAATGCGTATCCCTTTGTCTATCAAGTCATGAAAGTTTTGGGGTTTGCTTATCTGGTTTATTTGGCTTGGGGCGTGGCACGCAGTGGCGCACCAGAGCGCAGTGGCGAAGAAGCTGCGCAACCCATCAGTTTTTTGGGCGCAGCAGCATTTCAATGGGTTAACCCCAAGGCTTGGATCATGTCGATTGGCTATTTCAGCAACTACATGCCCACAGACGCATCGCTCACGTTTGTCGTGCTCACTTGCATGATGTTCAGTGCCATCAATTTTCCAAGCGTGGGCTTGTGGGTTTGGCTGGGCGCCAAGCTCGAGCATTTCTTGAAGCAAGACACACAGCGCAAAATATTCAACTGGACCATGGCATTGCTGCTGGTGGTCTCCATGATTCCTGTGTTGTTTGTCTAACTGAGTTTTGACATCAGACTGCAGATTGAACGCGTGATTTCATTCTCTGCGTTTAGTCTGTCGTCACAATGGCCTTGGCCAATGCTTCGGCAACTTTGATGCCATCCACACCCGCCGACAAAATACCGCCCGCATAACTGGCACCTTCACCGGCAGGGTAAAGTCCAAGCGTGTTCAAGCTTTGGTAGTTTTCACCACGGGTCATTTTGAGGGGTGACGAAGTACGAGTTTCAACCCCAGTGAGCACGGCATCTTGCATGTCATAGCCCTTGATCTTGCGGCCAAACACCGGCAAAGCTTCGCGCATGGCTTGGATGGCAAATGGAGGGAGTACTTGCGACAAATCACCCAAGCTTACGCCTGGTTTGTAAGAAGGCTGGACCGTCCCAAATTCTGTAGAAGCACGCGCTTGCAAAAAGTCACCCACCAGTTGTCCGGGGGCTGTGTAGTTTTCACCACCAGCCACATAAGCTTTGGATTCGAGTTGTCGTTGAAACACAATGCCAGACAAAGGGTGATAGGCCTTAGGCGTTTGCTTGGCCATGGCCTGTGCTTGTGTAGCCCATTTCAAACCATCGGCCTCACCAAAAGCTTCTTGCCATGCGCCGATCTCCAGTGGGTAATCTTCGGGGTCAATGGCCACCACCATGCCCGCGTTCGCATTGCGCTCGTTGCGTGAATATTGGCTCATGCCATTGGTCACAACGCGGCCCGCTTCGCTGGTGGCTGCGACCACCGTACCGCCGGGGCACATGCAAAAGCTGTAAACCGCACGACCATTTTGCGCATGGTGAACCAATTTGTAATCTGCCGCGCCCAGCAATGGATGTCCCGCATGCCGACCCCATCGCGCAGCATCAATCACGCTTTGAGGATGTTCAATTCGCACGCCAATGGAAAAGGCTTTGGCCTCCATAAAAACACCGCGCTCGTAGAGCAATGTGAAGGTGTCGCGAGAACTGTGGCCCAAGGCCAAGACCACATGGCGTGCAGCCAAATGAGATCGCAAGCCTGTGTTGCGATCTTCTATGTGCAAGCCTGTCACCCGCCGACCCTTGGTGCTTGCTTCAATGTCGATGTCCACCACGCGTTGTTCAAAACGCACTTCACCGCCCAATGCAATGATTTGCTCGCGCAAGTTTTCAACCACCTTGACCAATTTGAAGGTGCCAATGTGCGGATGAGCGGCAAACAAAATGTCGCTGGGTGCGCCTGCTTTCACAAACTCATCCATGACTTTGCGACCCAAATAGCGTGGATCTTTAATTTGGCTGTACAGCTTGCCATCCGAAAAAGTGCCTGCCCCGCCTTCACCAAACTGCACATTGCTTTCGGGCTTGAGTGTTTTTTTCCGCCATAAACCCCAGGTGTCTTTGGTGCGTTGTCGCACGGGGCTGCCGCGTTCAATGACGATGGGTTTGAAGCCCATTTGCGCCAGGCTCAAGGCCGCAAAAATCCCACAAGGACCAAAACCCACCACCACAGGCCGCTCCCCAACTTGTTCTCCAAAGTTGGCAGGCGCATGACACGGTGCTTGCCAGGTCATGTTGGGGGTGGCTTGAATGTGCGGGTTGTCCGAGAATTTTTGCAGCAACGTTAATTCGGAAACAGTGTCTTTGAAGCTGATGTCGACAATGAACACGGCCAGTAAATCTGCTTTACGTGCATCAAAACTGCGTTTGAAAACTTTCAGTTGCTCGATGGCTTGTACATCAACGTTCAATGCCTTTGCGGCCAATTGGCGCAAAGCTTCTTCAGGGTGGGGCGGTGGGATGCGGTCTTCGTCTGTTTCTGAAGGCGCATCGACTGCACGCCGAACTTCGACCGGCAATGCGGTCAAAGGCAGTTTGAGTTCTGAAATTCGAATCATGGCTGTCGGTGGTTGGGCTTGTGGTTATCAAGCAGACGAGCAGATTATCGCGTGTTTAGCTTGTTAACAAGCCGCTAGTTCACAAGTCCATGCGGTCGGGCGATAATGCAGAGGTGAAGCCCGCCAGACCGCCGCTGGTGCTAGCAGCAATGCCATTGTTTAGGCAATGGGCCGAAAGGTCGCACTGGAGGAACGTCCGGACTGCACAGGACAGCGTAGGAGGTAACACCTCTCCACCGAATGGCCGCAAGGCAGCAAGGTGAGGATTAGAGCAACAGAGACGAGCCGATTCAGTTCGGGTGAAACGGGCAATCTCTACGCGCAGCAATACCAAATAGGCACACGTTGATCTGGTTCCGGAGAGTGTGCGGGTAGGTAGCAC
>JACCDX010238341.1_pt1 | contig 22986 bp, 18 predicted proteins | sample 7449681 | NCBI WGS metagenome assembly JACCDX01 (sample SAMN15323450, study PRJNA562643) | freshwater metagenome | isolation source: river surface water | place: USA:Blue River Watershed | collected 2017-08-18
CCCCTACCAGACCATGGCCCCGCGCAACGAGGCCGACGAGATCCGCGCCTTCAAGCGCGTGATGGAACGCGGCTTCGTGTACCGGGGCTTGAAGCCCGTGTACTGGTGCTTCGATTGCGGCTCGTCGCTGGCGGAATTCGAGATCGAGTACGCGGACAAGAAGTCGCAGACGCTGGACGTGGGCTTTGAAAGCGACGAGCCCGCGAAGCTGGCCGCTGCCTTTGGCCTGCCCGCCCTGGCCAAGCCGGCGTACGCCGTGATCTGGACCACCACCGCCTGGACCCTGCCCGCCAACCAAGCCCTGAACCTCAATCCCGAAATCGTCTACGCGCTGGTGGACACGCCGCGCGGCTTGATCGTGGTGGCCGAGACGCTGGTGGAGAAGTGCCTGGCCCGCTACGCCCTGGAGGGCCAGGTGCTGGCCACCACCCCCGGCGAGAAACTGGGTGGCCTGAACTTTCGCCATCCGCTGCACGACGTGGACGCCGCCTACCGGCGCCTCTCGCCCGTGTACCTCGCCGACTACGCCACGGCCGACGACGGCACGGGTATCGTACACTCGGCCCCCGCCTATGGCGTGGAGGACTTCAACAGCTGCGTCGCCCATGGCGTCGCCTACGACGACATCCTCAACCCGGTGCAAGGCCACGGCAGCTACGCGCCGGAGCTTGCGCTTTTTGGCGGGCAAAACATCTGGAAGGCCGCGCCCGTCGTCATTGACACCTTGCGCGAGGCCGGGCGCCTGTTTGCCACCGAAAACATCACCCACTGTTACCCGCATTGCTGGCGTCACAAGTCGCCGGTGATCTACCGCGCCGCCGCCCAATGGTTCATCCGCATGGACGCGGGCGAGGGCGTGTTCACCAAGGACAAGGCCCCCGGCACGCTGCGCGAACTCGCGCTGGCAGCGATCGAAGAGACGCAGTTCTATCCCGAGAACGGCAAGGTCCGCCTGCGCGACATGATCGCGGGGCGGCCCGACTGGTGCATTTCGCGTCAGCGCAGTTGGGGCGTGCCCCTGCCCTTCTTTCTGCACATGGACTCGGGCGAGCTGCATCCCAAGACCCCCGAGATCCTGGACATCGCGGCGCAGATGGTCGAGGCTGGCGGCATCGAGGCCTGGTCCAAGGCGTCTGCCGAGGAGATCCTGGCCCGCGTGGGCGCGGCTGCCGATGCCCCGCGCTACACCAAGAGCACCGACATCCTGGAGGTGTGGTTCGATTCCGGCACCACGCACACCACGGTGCTCAAGGGCTCGCACGCGGGCGCAGGGCATGACAGCGGTCCCGAGGCCGACCTGTACCTGGAAGGCCATGACCAGCACCGCGGCTGGTTCCACAGCTCGCTGCTCACGGCCTGCGCGATGTACGGGCGCGCGCCCTACCGCGGGCTGCTGACGCACGGCTTCACCGTGGACAGCCAGGGCCGCAAGATGTCCAAGTCGCTGGGCAACGGCGTGGACCCGCAGGAGACCAGCAAGAAGCTGGGCGCGGAGATCATCCGCCTGTGGGTGGCCGCGTCCGACTATTCAGGCGACATCGCCGGCGACGACAAGATCCTGGCGCGGGTGGTGGACGCGTATCGCCGCATCCGCAACACGCTGCGCTTCCTGCTCGCGAACGTGAGCGACTTCGACCCGGCCAAGGACGCGGTGGCCCATGCCGAGCTGCTGGAGATCGACCGCTACGCCCTGGCCCGTGCCGCGCAGATGCAGGCCGAGGTGCTGGCGCACTACGAGGACTACGAGTTCCACCCGGTGGTGGCCAAGCTGCAGGTGTACTGCTCGGAGGACCTGGGCGCGTTCTACCTGGACATCCTGAAGGACCGCCTCTACACCACCGCGCCCAAGTCGCCGGCCCGCCGCAGCGCGCAGACCGCGCTGTGGACGATCACGCACGCGATGCTGCGATGGATGGCCCCGTTCCTGTCCTTCACCGCCGAGGAGGCGTGGCGGGTGTTCGGCGGCAAGGACTCGATCTTTTTCGAGACCTACGCATCGCTGGGCGCGCCCGACGAAGTGCTCCTGGCCAAGTGGAACCGCATCCGGGAGATGCGCGACGTGGCGAACAAGGAAGTGGAAGCCCTGCGCGAGCAGGGCGCGGTGGGCTCCTCGCTGCAGGCGGACCTGGACCTCACCGCCCCCGGCGCCGACTTCGACATGCTGGCCAGCCTGGGCGAGGACCTGAAGTTCGTCTTCATGACCTCCGCGCTCACCCTCACCCGCGGTGAGGCGCTGGCGGTGAAGGCGCGCCCAAGCGGTGCCGCCAAGTGCGAGCGCTGCTGGCACTGGCGCGATGACGTGGGCCACGACGCCGCCCATCCCACGGTCTGCGGCCGCTGCACCAGCAACCTGTTCGGCGCGGGCGAAGCCCGCACCTGCGCCTGATGGCCCGGAGCCCGTCCGGCGGCGTGTCCATCCGCCTGTGGGGCTGGCTGGGGCTGGCCCTGGTCCTCTTCATCGCCGACCAGTTCACCAAGACGCTGATCCTGGGCTACTACCAGCTGGGCGATAGCACCTACGTCACGTCCTTCTTCAACGTGGTGCGGGTGCACAACACGGGGGCGGCGTTCTCGCTCCTGGCCTCGGCCTCGGGGTGGCAGCGATGGCTGTTCACCGGCATCGGCATCGCCGCGGCGGTGTTCATCGTGTGGATGCTGCGCTCGCACAGCCAGCAGAAGCTGTTCGCGTTCTCCATGACCTGCCTGCTGGGAGGCGCGGTGGGCAACGTGGTCGACCGGCTGTTGCACGGCTACGTGGTCGACTTCATCCAGCTGCATTACGCGGGCTGGTACTTCCCGTCCTTCAACATCGCCGACATGGCGATCTCGGCCGGCGCGGTCGGCATCGTGCTGGACGAACTGCTGCGGGTGCGGCGGGGGCGCTAGGGTGCGCGCCGGGCCGGTGGTCACATCGCTGCGACCGCTGCCGAGATTCCGTCCATCAACGCACGCAGCTTGGCGGTGATCGCCGGACCCGGTGGGTAGACGAGAAACACGTCCGGGCCCGGAGCCACGAAATCCGCCAGCACCGGACGCAGTCGTCCCGAGCGGATCGCTTCCCCCGCAATGAAGTTGCTGATCATCACCACGCCCTCGCCGGCCAGTGCGGCCTCGAGGAGGCATTCGGCGTTGTTGATGTTGAGCCGTCCGCCCAGGTCGAGTGACCAGGTCTTGCCGTCCCTGGCGAAATCCCACCGGCGGTAGCGGCCCGTCACGGGCACCGCATAGGCCAGGCATTCGTGCTGCAGCAAGTCCTCCGGCACGCGAGGCTCACCGTGGCGGGCCAGGTACTCTGGCGAGGCGAGCGCATGGAAGCGCAGGTTGCCGACGCGCAGTGCGGCCAGTCGCTCGTCGCTCACTTGCCCGATCTGGATCGCGGCGTCGAACCCCTCGTACAGGACATCGATCGCACGGTCGCTCAACTCGGCGTCGATGACGAGCCGGGGATGTGCGCGCGCGAGCGCGCGCAGCACGGGCACGCCCACCTGGCGACCGAAACCCACGGGCATTTGCACCCGCAGCCGGCCCTGCGGAGTCGCCTTGCTCAGGGACACCGAGGCCTGGGCCTCGTCCACCGCCGCCAGGATCTGCCGGCAGCGTTCATAGAAATCGACGCCGTCATTGGTCAGGCTCACCAGGCGGGTCGATCGATGCAACAGGCGCACGCCCAGCTCCTGCTCGAGCCGGCGAACGGACTTGCTCACCGCGGAAGCGGTGAGCCCCAGCCGCTGCGCGGCCTGCGTGAAGCTCCTGGCCTCCGCGACACGGGTGAATACGGCCAGGGCGTTGAGGTTTTCCATGGGCTGATTATGGAATCAAATTCAACAGTGAATTCATAAAAAGCAGATTGATAGCCAAATTGCATGGAATTAGCATCCCGCACATGCTGATCAAGCAACCCGGCCGCATTGGCCACCTGAGACTGAAGAACCGGGTGGTGATGGCCCCCATGGGAACGAACTACAGCACCACGGACGGGCTGTCGACCGCACGGGACGTCGCCTACTACGCCGAGCGCGCCCGGGGCGGGGTGGCGATGATCATGACCGAGGCGATGGTGGTCACCGAGCATGCGCGCCCGCACCACAACTCCCTGTGCTGCTACCACGACCGATTCATCCCGGGCCTGGCGACGCTGGTGGAGGCGATCAAGGACCACGACTGCGTGGTGTTCGGGCAGCTCAATCACCGCGGCGGGCTGCTGAGGCGGCACATCCTCAACATGGAGCCGGTCGGCCCCTCGCCCTGGACCAACCCGAACACGGGCGATCCGGTGCGGGCCCTGTCCGTCCCCGAGATCCACGAGATCCAGCGCCAGTTCGTCGCCGCGGCCCGCCGGCTCTGGCGGGCCGGCTATGACGGCGTGGAGATCCATGCTGCCAACGGCTACCTGTTCCAGCAGTTCTTCACGCGCCGCATCAACCAGCGCACCGACGCCTACGGGGGGTCGATCGACAACCGCATGCGGCTGCTGCTGGAGACGATCGACCGCGTGCGCCAGGCGCTGCCAGACATGCTGCTGGCGGTACGCCTGTCGGCCAGCGAGTTCACGCCGGACGGCTACACGCAGGACGAGATCATCACGCTGGCGCAGGCCGTGGAGCGCGCGGGGGCGCATGCGATCGACCTGTCCGGCGGCAGCAACGAGAGTCCCCAGCTGTCCAAGTACTGCATCCAGCCGCCCTCGTTCCCGCGCGGCTGCCTGGGACCGCATGCAAAGCCGATCCGTGAAGCGGTGTCGATCCCGGTCATGGTGGCGGGCCGGGTGGTGGAGGGCGCCGACGCCGAGGCGCTGCTGGCGTCCGGCAGCGCCGACTTCGTCTCGGTCGGCCGCGCGCTGTATGCCGATCCGCACTGGGCGGCCAAGGCCTTCGGCGACATCCCTGCGCCGATCCGCGCCTGCATCGCCTGCAACGTCTGCTTCGAGCGGCTCACCCTGGAAAAGGACGTGGCGTGCGTCCAGAACCCGATGGTGGGCACGGAGTTCGAGGCGCTGGAATACGCCGAACCGCAGCTGATGCCACCGCCCGGCACCGCGCGGCGCAAGGTCCTGGTGCTCGGCGCCGGCGTGGCGGGGGCCGAGGCGGCCCGGGTACTGGCCGGCCGGGGCCATGCGGTGGAAATCTGGGAGAAGGCGCAACGCCTGGGGGGGCAGATCCACCTGGCGGTGGCTGCGCCCGACAAGGACCAGGTCTGGCCGGTGTGGGACTACCGCTGGAAGGCGCTACAGGCGCTGGGGGTGCCGGTGCGGACCGGCATCGATGCGACCGAGGCGGACATCCGGGCCTTCGGCCCCGACCATGTGATCGTGGCCACCGGGGCCCGTCGCCGGCCGCCGCCCCTGGACACGACGGCACTCTCCCCGGGCCTGCCGGTGCTGCATGCATGGGACGTGTTCGAAGCGCCGGAGCGCCTGCTGCCGGGGTCCCTGGTGACGATCGTCGGCGGCGGCATGGTGGGCATGGAGCTGGCCGACCTGCTGCGCGTGCAGGGCCATCGGATCCAGGTGATCGAAGCCCAGGGACAGGCCGCCCAGGGCATGGCGCGCAACAACCGGATGGAACTGATCGACCGGCTTGCCGAAGCGGGCGTGCAGGTGCTGACGAACTGCGCCATCGAGCGCCTGGAGGACACCCGCCTGCAGGTGCGCCTGCGGGGTGCGGACGGCCGTGAGCAGGCCCGCAGCCTGGAGATCGGCCAGGCCCTGGTCTTCGCCATCGGGCCGCGCCCCGAGCGCGACGTGCTCGGGGCGGTGGAGGCGGCTGGCATGCCCTACACCTGCATCGGCGACTGCGACAAGCCGGGCGACTTCCTGTCGGCCCTGCGCGATGCGTGGATGGTTGCGCTTTCGATCGACGCCGCGGAGGCCCGGCACGCATGACCCCCTCTTTGCCCACCTACGAGGTTTTCGCACTGCGCTATGCGACGCGCGATGCCCAGCGCCGCAACCACTTCATCGGCGGCGATCCGCATGACGCGTCAATGCCCATGGACTACTTCCTCTGGCTGGTCCGAGGCGAGGGCCGGGTGCTCGTGGTGGACACCGGCTTCGGCCCCGAGGTGGCCCGCCAGCGCGGGCGCACCCTGCTTCGCCATCCGGTGGAGGCGCTGGCGCTGCTGGGCGTCGACGCCGCGAAGGTGGAGGAGGTCGTGATCACGCACCTGCACTACGACCACGTCGGCACCTACGATGCGTTCCCGCAGGCGCGCTTCCACCTGCAGGACGACGAGATGGCCTATGCCACCGGCCGGCACATGCGGAACCGCCAGTTCAACCACGGCTACGAGGTCGAGGAAGTGACCGGCATGGTGCGCCTGGTGTTCAAGAACCGCGTGACCTTCCATCGCGGAAGTGCCGAGATCGCGCCCGGGATCCGGCTGCACCGGATCGGCGGGCATACCCATGGCCTGCAATGCGTGCAGGTGCACACCGCGCGTGGCTGGGTGGTGCTGGCGTCGGACGCGAGCCACTTCTACGAGCACCTGCGCCAGCGACGCTTCTTCACCACCATGTTCAACGTCGGCGAAGCCATGGACGGCTACCTGACGCTGGAGCGCCTGGCCGACTCCCCGGACCACATCGTCCCCGGCCACGACCCGCTGGTGCTCAAGGCCTATCCGGCCCCTGGCCCGGAGACCGAAGGCATCGCCGCCTGCCTGCATTGCCCCCCACGACATCCCACCCACGAAGGAGACACGCCATGAATCGTCGCCACCTTGCCCGCCTGGCCATGAGCCTGGCCAGCCTGGCCTGCCTGGCCCCCCTGGCGCCCGCCGCCCTCGCCCAGGCCTACCCGAACAGGCCGGTGCAGGTGCTGATTCCATTCCCGGCGGGCGGCAGTGCCGACATCGTCGGGCGCCAGGTCCTCCAGAAACTCACGGAGACCACCGGCCACTCCTTCGTCGCCGAGAACCGCACCGGGGCGGGCGGCAACATCGCCTTCGGCGCCATCTCGCAGGCGCGCCCCGACGGGTACACGCTGCTGTTCTCCACCCCGGGCATCGCGATCAACCCCAGCCTGTACAAGCAGGTGCCCTACAAGATCGAGGACTTCACCCCCATCGCCCTCGTCGGCGAGGCGCCGCTGGTGCTGATGGTCAATCCGGCACTGCCGATCCGCACCGTGGGCGAGCTGGTGGAGGCCAGCAAGCGCAAGCCCGATGCCATCCGCTTCGCCAGTTCGGGCAACGGCAGCTCCTCGCACCTGGCGATGGACGTGCTGCGGGCGATGACCAACATGCAGTACACGCACGTGCCGTACCGCGGCGGCGGTCCGGCCATGCTTGACGTGATGGCCGGACGGGTGGACGTCACGATGCTGCCCATCTCCGAAAGCATGGCCAACGTGCGTGACAACCGGTTGCGCGCGCTGGGCCAGACCGGCAGCAAGCGTGCCGCGATCGCGCCGGACATCCCGACGATCGAGGAGGCTGGCGTCAAGGGTTATGCCTCGGCGACCTGGTACATGGTGCTGGGACCGGCCGGCATGCCGCCCCAGGTGGTCAGCTACCTGCAGCAGCAGATCGCGCGCGCCCTGGCGGCACCCGACCTGCAGGAGAAGCTGCGCGGCGGCGGGGTGAACGTCATCAACGGCAACGCGGAACAGGCTGGCGCCTTCCTGCGGTCCGAACACAAACGCTGGGGCGACCTGATCCGGGCGTCCGGCACCACCATCGAATAAGTACACGCCCGCGTCCCCTCGGGCGAGGAGGGAGGAGACACCATGAGCAGCGAGAAGCCCCCCCTGCTGGAGGGCGCGACGCGCACGCTGGCCGAGTTCGCGGCCGGCGTGCGCTTCGAGGACGTGCCGGCCGAGGTCGTCCAGCGCATGAAGACCAGCATCCTGGACAGCATCGGCTGCTGCCTCTACGGCGCCACCCTGCCCTGGACGCAGCACGTGCACGCCCTGGTGGATGCCGAAGGTGCGACCCCGGTGGCGACGATGCTGGGAACGGGCCGCCGCACGTCGGTGGCCGGCGCGGTGCTGGCCAACGGCACCGCGGGGCACGCTTTCGAGCTGGACGACATCCACAAGGAGTCGATCCTGCATTGCGGGTCGATCTCGGTTCCAGTGGCTTTCGCGCTGGGCGAGGCGGCCGCGGCGCGGGGCCAGCGCATGAACGGGCGCGACCTGCTGGCCGGCATCGCCACCGGGTACGAGGTGGGCATCCGCGTGGGCAATGCCGCCACCATGGGGCTGTTCTTCCGCGGCTTCCATCCGCAAGGCACTTCGGGCGTCTTCGCCTCGGCCGGCACCGCCGGCAAGCTGCTGGGGCTGGACGCTGACCGGATGCAGCATGCCCTGGGCTGCGCGGGGTCCCAGGCCGGCGGCCTGATGGCGGCGCAGGAAGGCGCGATGGTCAAGCGCTTCCACGCAGGCCGGGCCGCCCAGAGCGGCGTCTACGCCGCCAGCCTGGCCCAGCGCGGGTTCACCGGCATCACCGACGTGCTCGAAGCCGGCTACGGCGGCTACCTCAGCTCCTACTCCGACAGCCCGAACGCCCGGCGCCTGACCGACGACCTGGGCAGGACCTGGGAGGCCGCCAAGGTGGGCTACAAGCCACACGCCTGCGTCACCAGCATCCACGCCTGCCTGGACGCCCTGACCTTCCTGATGCAGGGCCACGGGCTGAAGGCCGCCGACATCGCGCGGGTCGAAGTGGGCGTGAGCCCGATGACATTCACCCACTGCGCCTGGCCCTACAAGGCCCAGGGCGTGACCGCGGCCCAGATGAACCTCTTCTACGGAATGGCGGTGATCGCCCATGACGGCATGGCCTTCGTGGCGCAGTACGACGCCCGGCGCCTGGCCGACCCGCCGCTGCTGGACTTTGCCTCCCGCATCGAGGCCCGTGTCGACCCGGAGATCGAGGCCATGGGCCCGGCCTTCCGCCACGCCGCCCGGGTGACGGTGCACACCACCGACGGCCGGCGCCTGCACCACGAGATCCTGCACCGCCGCGGCAGCCCGGAGAACCCGCTGTCGCACGACGAGGTCGTGTTCAAGTTCCGCAATGTGGTCGCGCCCTGCCTGCCTCCCGCCGACATCGACCGTGTGATCGCGGCGGTGGACCGCTTCGAGACCCTGCAGGACCTGGGCGAGCTGATGGCGCTGCTGGCGCCGCCGGCCCGCACGCGCCACTGAGCCCTCTCATTTCCATCCTGACCTTCCCCCATCGACCATGACCCAAGCCAAGAAGACCGCCACCCTCGCCGAGCAACTGGGCGACCATTTCGCCGCCTTCGGCCCCCGCCAGCTGACGGATGCCAACCGCGCCGCCGTCAAGCGGCTGCTGCTGGACTACATCGGCGTGGCCGTCTCGGGCAGCCAGACCGGCAGCGGCGAGGTGGCGCGCCGCTTTGCCGCCGCCAGCGGCGGCCATGCCGAAGCCAGCCTGATTGGCGGGCAGGGCCAGGTGCCCGCGATGCAGGCGGCGCTCGCCAACGCGATCTCGTCCCACAGCGTCGAACTCGATGACATCGACGTGCTGGCGCTCTTCCACTTCAGCCCCCCCGTGTATTCCGCCGCCCTGGCGGTGGCGGAACAGAAGAAGGCCAGCGGCGAGCAGCTGCTGGTGGCCCTGGCGGCTGGCTGCGAAATGATGGAGCGCCTGAGCAAGGCCGCCAACGCCACCTCGTCGCTGCGCAATCGCGGCTTCCACACCACGCCCACCTGCGGGGTGTTCGGCGCCAGCGTCGCGGCGGGCCAGCTGCTGGGGCTCTCGGCAAGCCAGACCGTCTCGGCGTTGGGATTGGCGGGGGCCTCCTCCGGCGGCCTCATGGAGATGTACGGCCCCTCGATGCAGAAACGCTTCAACCCGGGCCCGGCGGCGCGCAACGGCGTCACCGCCGCGATGATGGCGCAGATGGGGTTCACCGGCACCGCAACGATCTTCGACGGCGAGCGCGGCTTCCTCGCCGCCTTCACCGACCAGAACGACCCGGCCCAGCTCGTGGCCGACCTCGACCGGCCCTATGCGCTGGACATCGAGTTCAAGCCCTATTCCTGCGCCCGTCCGATCCACAACGCGATCGATTGCGCACTCAACATCCGCCGCGAGCACGCGCCCGACCTCGCGCGCATCCGCCGCATCGAGATGGCGCGCCACCCGGAGTGGGCGCACTACCACCAGAACAAGCGGCCGCAGACGTACCACGAGGCGCAGGTGAGCCTGCCCTACTCCGTCGCCGTCGCCCTGACGGACGGCCAGGCCCTTTTCCCGCAGTACCGCAACGAGCGCCTGCAGGAGCCGATGCTGCTGCGCCTGATCGACCGGGTGGACATCACCGTCGACGCCTCGCTGCCCCGCGGCGTGTCCTGCCGCATGACGATGGAGATGGAAGACGGCACGCGGCACGTGTCGCAGGTGGACTACCCCAAGGGCTCGATCCAGAATCCGATGGACGCCGCCGAGCGCCGGGGCAAGTTCGACAGCCTGGTGGTGCCGGTGCTCGGCGCCGCGCGGGCGGCCGAACTGGCCGGCGCGATCGAGTCGATCGACGATTGCCCGGACATCGGCCAGATGATGCGGCTGACCCAGAAGGCCTGAGGCCGCCACACCATGCCGTCGGACCTGCCGGCCTACGAAGTCATCGCCCTCAAGTACGCCACCCGCAGCGGGCAGCGGCCGGACCATTTCGTGGGCGGCGACGCCCACGACGTGCCGATGCCGATGGACTACTACCTCTGGGTGATCCGCGGCGAAGGCCGCCTGGTGCTGGTGGATACGGGCTTCAACGAGGACATGGCGATCAAGCGGCACCGCACGCTGCTGCGCCGGCCGGCCGAGGCGCTCGCCCTGGTGGGCGTCGATCCGGCGCGGGTGGAGGACATCGTCATCACCCACCTGCACAACGACCATGTGGGCACCTTCGACGCGTTTCCTCGGGCCCGCTTCCACCTGCAGGACGACGAGATGGCCTTCGCCACCGGGCGCTACATGTGCTGCGAACGGTTCAACCGTGCCTACGAGCCCGACCACGTCACCGGCCTGGTGCGCCTCGTCTTCAAGGACCGTGTCGCCTTCCACCAGGGAGACGCAGTCATCGCACCCGGCCTCAGCGTGCACCGCATCGGCGGGCACACCGCGGGCCTGCAGTGCGTGCGGGTGCATACCGCGCGCGGATGGGTGGTGCTGGCCTCGGACGCCAGCCACTACTACGAGCATTTCGAGACCCGACGCTGCTTCCCGCTGGTGTTCCACGTGGGGGAAGTGATCGAGGGATACGAGCGCATGCTGTCGCTGGCCGAATCCCCCCGGCATGTCGTGCCGGGGCATGACCCGCTCGTCATGCAGCGCTATCCTGCGTGGCGGTCGGACCTGGCTGGCATCGCCGCCGACCTGGGACAGATGCCAGGCGCATGACCCCCTGCGACGGCAGGAACAGACAACACAAGGAGACACCCATGAGCCCCCGCTGCAAATCCGATGGCATCCTCCGTCCCGCAATCGGCCGGCGCCTGTGGGCGGCGGGCCTGTTGGCCGTCGCCGCCCTGTCGGTGCTGCCCACCTCGCCGGCCCACGCGCAGGAATTCCCGAACCGGCCGATATCGCTCATCGTGGGGTTCCCGCCGGGGGGATCGAACGACATGGTGGCCCGCATCCTGGCGCCCCGCCTGGGGGAAATCCTGGGCACGCAGGTGGTGGTGGTGAACAAGCCGGGCAGCAACGCCCTGATCGGCACCGACTTCGTCGCCAAGGCGGCGCCCGACGGCTACACCCTCACGCTCGCCAGCGCCAGTCCGCTGGCGATCAGCCCTCACACCTACGCCCGGATGCCGTTCGACGCGCTGAATGACCTGGTCGGCATCACCACCGTCGCGAGCACGCCCGAGCTGCTGGCGGTGCACCCGTCGGTGCCGGCCCGCAACCTGCAGGAGCTGATCGCCCTGTCACGCAGCCGGCCGGTCAACATCGCCTCGTCGGGCAATGGCGGGTTGCCGCACCTGGCGATCGAACTCCTGCGCAACGCCTCCAACGGCCGCATCACGCATGTTCCCTACAAGGGCGCGGGCCCGGCCGTGACCGACGCCGCCGGAGGGCATGTGGACGGCATCATCGTCGACCTTCCGGCCCTGTTCGCGCTGGTCAACGAGAAGCGGCTGCGTCCCCTCGCCATCACCAACACCGCCCGGGCGGCCGTGATGCCGGACGTTGCCACGTCGGTGGAACAGGGGGTGCCGTCGCTCCTGGCCTTCAACTGGTTTGCCGTGATGGCGCCCGCGCGCACGCCCAAGCCCGTGGTCGACAAGCTGCATGGCGCGCTGCTGCGCGCGGTGCAGACGCCCGCGGTGCGGGAGGCGATGCTCAAGGTCGGCGTCGAGCCCCTGACCCACCCGAGCCCCGAAGCGTTCGCCACCTTCATGCGGGAGGAAACGACCCGCTGGGGCAAGGTGGCCCGCGAATCCGGGGCCAAGGCCGACTGACCGGCCCGGCCGCCCACCCGCACCGCGCACCCCCATGGACGATCTCGCCGCCTGGAAATCCGCCGCCCGCCAGCACCGCGGCATCACCCGCGAACTGGCAGCCTTCGTCGCCGGCCTTCGGGATACCCACCTGCCGGGACCGACGCGCGACGTCCTGCGCAAGGCGATGGTCGATGCGATCGGCTGCGGCCTGCACGGCCTGGGCACGCCGTGGGGCCGCATGATGCAGGCCTTCGCCGCCGAACAGGGCGGCCCCGCCGAGGCGGGCCTGTGGGGTGCTGGCCAGCGGGTGAGCGTGGCCCACAGCGTGCTCTCGGCCGGTACGGCGATCCACAGCTTCGACTTCGACGACCACAGCCGCGCCAAGATCCATCCCGGCGCCGTGGTCATCCCCGTGGCCCTGGCGCTGGCCGAGCGCGAGCGGGCACCGGGCCCGGTGGTCCTCGCCGCGGTCGCGGCCGGCTACGAGACGATGAACCGGGTCAGCCAGGGCGCCAACCCGGGCCGGGCTCGCATGCGGGGATGGCACCTGACCGGCACCTGCGGTTCGCTGGCCTCGGCCGCGGCGGCCAGCGTGATCCTCGGGCTCGACGCCGACACCACGGCCAGCGCCCTGGGCCTGGCAGGCACGCAGTCGGCCGGCCTGTGGGCCTTCACCGCCGACGCGTCCATGAGCAAGCGCATGCACCCGGGGCGCGCGGCCCAGGCCGGCGTGGTCGCCGCGCTGCTGGCCCGGCGCGGGTTTCTGGGGCCACGGCAGATCCTCGAGGCGGAAGACGGGGGCCTGCTGTTCGCCCTGTCGGACGCACCGCGGCCCGAACGGGTCACCCAGGGCCTGGGCAGCACCTGGCACATCGACGCGACCTGCTTCAAGCCGCATGCCTGCTGCGGCAGCAACCACGCCTGCGTGGACGCCGCGATCGACCTGCTGGACGAACACGGGCTGCAGGCGGAGGACATCGCTCACGTGCGGATCGGCATCCCCAGCGTGGTGATGACGCAGACCGGTTTCGACTACCTCGCCGATTCCGTGCTGAACGCGCAGATGAGTGTCCGCTTCAACGTGGCGGTCGCGATGCACGACCGCCAGGCCTTCCTCGAGCAGTTCACGCCGGAGCGGATCGTGGATCCGGCGGTCGTGGCGCTGGCCCGCTCGATGACGCTGGAGATCGATCCCGAGGTCGACCGCGAGTACCCGGAGGTCTATGGCGGCAAGGTCACCTTCACCACCCGCGACGGACGGCGCCTCGAAAAGCACCTGAAGTATTCGCGCGGCATGCCCGAGAACCCGATGTCGATGCGGGACATCGAGCGCAAGTTCATGTCCACCGCCGGCGCCGCGGTTGGCGCCGCGGAGGCGGCTGCCCTGCTGCCGCTGGCGGCCGGCGTGTTCGAGGCCGAATCGGTCGCGCCGCTGACCGACCGGCTCACGCAGGCGCGCATCGCGGCCACGGACGTGGCACCGGCCTAGGCCGGGCGGCGGCCATGCACCCTTGACCCCTGACCCCTGAACGAGGACACCCCGTGACCCGACCCACCCCTGGCCAGGCCTTCAGGCAGGCCCTTGCCGAAGAATCCCCGCTGCAGGTCGTCGGGGCCATCAACGCCAACCACGCGCTGCTGGCGCGGCACGCCGGCTATCGCGCCCTCTACCTGTCAGGAGGCGGCGTGGCGGCCGGCTCGCTGGGGCTGCCGGACCTGGGTATCTCCAACCTGGAGGATGTGCTGATCGACGTCCGGCGCATCACCGACGTCTGCGACCTGCCGCTTCTGGTCGACGTGGACACCGGCTTCGGCGCCTCGGCGTTCAACGTCGCGCGCACCGTGCGCGCCATGCACAAGGCGGGGGCGGCGGCGATCCACATCGAGGACCAGGTCGGCGCCAAGCGCTGCGGCCACCGGCCGAACAAGGAGATCGTTTCCCTTGATGAAATGGTCGACCGCATCAAGGCCGCGGTCGACGCCCGACCGGATCCCGGCTTCGTGATCATGGCCCGCACCGACGCCCTGGCCGTCGAGGGCCTGGATGCCGCCCTGGAACGCGCGGCGCGCTGCGTGGAGGCGGGGGCCGACATGATCTTCCCCGAGGCCGTGACCGACCTGGCGGTGTACCGCCGGTTCGCCGAGGCCACCGGCGTGCCGGTGCTGGCCAACATCACGGAGTTCGGCCAGACGCCGCTCTTCACCCTCGACGAACTGCGCGGCGCGGGGGTCGGCCTGGCGCTGTACCCCCTGTCCGCCTTCCGCGCCATGAACCGGGCCGCAGAAAACGTCTACCGGGCCATCCGCGCGGACGGTACCCAGCGCCAGGTGCTGGAGACGATGCAGACGCGGATGGAGCTGTACGACAGCATCGGCTACCACGCGTACGAGGCCCGGCTGGACGCCTTGTTTCGCAAGCAGAAGGCGTGAACGGGGTCAGCCCCGCGCCCGCGACGACACCCAGATGCCCCCGGCGATCAGCACGAAGGCCAGCGCATGGTGGGCCTGCGGCGGCTCGCCCAGGAAGGCAGCGGACAGGATGCCGGCGAACAGGGGCGTGAGGTTGATGAACAGCCCCGCCATGTTCGGCCCCACCCGCTGCACGCCCAGCCCCCAGGCCCGGTAGGCCAGGACGGCCGGGCCGATCGCGATGTAGGCCAGGGCCAGGGCCAGCGGAAGCCCCCACTGGACGGGCGGCGGGTTCGCCAGCGTCCATTCGGCGCCGGCGAACAGCCCGGACCATGCGAGCCCCGGCACAGTCTGCGCCATGAGGAAGGCGGCCCAGTTCCCCCGCAGCGCCGGCGGGTCGGCCTCGCGCTGCGCCAGTAGCCAGCTGTACCAGGTCCAGGTGGCGGTGGCCACCAGCATGTACACGTCGCCCGCCACGAACTGCACCTCGGCCAGGCGGGTCAGGTCGCCGTGCGCCAGCACCAGCACCACCCCGATGATGGACAGCACCGCCCCCACCACCTGCCGGCCAGTGGCCCGCTGCCCGAAGAACAGCGCGCCGGTGGCCAGCATGAACACCGGCGTGCTGGACCCCACCAGGGTCACGTTCAGGGGGCTGGACGTCTTGAGCGCGAGGTACTGCAGGGCGTTGTACAGGCCCACGCTGAGAAGCCCCAGCAGCACGTAGCGCCGCCAGTGCGTCCACAGTCCGCTGCCCCGGCGCAGCACCCAGCCCGCCATGGGCAGGATGATCAGGAAGGCCAGCACCCAGCGCAGGAAGTTCAGCGTCATGGGCGGCACCAGGGGACCCACCAGCCGGCCCACCACCGCATTGCCGGCCCACATCAGGGGCGGCACGGTGAGCAGGAGGGCGTTGGACCAGGTCAGGGCGGGGTTCATGGGAGCCCGGACTGTAGCCCACCCCCCGTACCGCAGGCCGGCGCTCGGGGATCACCCCGGTGACGGCGGCGGCGGCCGTTTCATGGCAGGATTCCCGCCGTTTCACCGCTCCCCCCGAACAACAGCCCCAGGAGGCACCCCCATGAGCAAGGCCATCCAGATCCGCCAGACCGGCGGCCCCGAGCAGATGCAACTGGTCGACGTGCAGGTCGGCGAACCCGGCCCCGGCGAGATCCGCATCCGCCACAAGGCCATCGGCCTGAACTTCATCGACGTGTACCAGCGCTCGGGCCTGTACACGCTGCCCCTGCCGCTGCAACTGGGCATGGAAGGCGCGGGCATCGTCGAGGCCGTGGGCCCGGGCGTGACCCACCTCAAGGCCGGCGACCGCGCCGCCTACGCCAGCCAGCCCCCCGGCTCCTACTGCGAGGTGCGGGTGATGCCCGCCAAGTGCGTGTGCAGGCTGCCCGACGCGATCGACTTCGAGACCGGCGCAGCCATGATGCTCAAGGGCCTGACCGCCCAGTACCTCCTGAAGAAGACGCTGCCGGTCGAAGGCCTGAAGGCGGGCGACTTCGTCCTGTTCCACGCCGTCGCCGGCGGCGTCGGCCTGATCGCGGCGCAATGGGCCAAGGCCCTGGGCCTGCAGCTCATTGGCACCGCCGGCAGCGACGAGAAGTGCGAGCTGGCCAAGTCCTACGGCGCGGCCCACGTGATCAACTACCGCACCGAGGACTTCGCGGCGCGCGTCAAGGAGATCACCGGGGGCCAGGGCGTGAAGGTCGTCTACGACTCGGTGGGCAAGGACACCTGGGAGAAGTCGCTGGACTGCCTGCGCCCCTTCGGCCTGATGGCCACCTTCGGCAACGCCTCTGGTCCGGTGCCGCCCTTCGCGCCGGCCATCCTGGCGAACAAGGGCTCGCTGTACGTCACCCGCCAGACGCTGTTCTCGCACCTGACCACCCGCGAGTCCACCCAGGCCATGGCCGACGACCTGTTCGCGGTGGTGGCCAGCGGCCAGGTGAAGATCCGCATCGACCAGCGATTCAAGCTGTCCGAGGCGGCCGAGGCGCACCGCGTGCTGGAGGCCCGCAAGACCACGGGCTGCACCATCCTGCTGCCCTGAGCGGACCTCAGGCCTTGCGCGAAGGCCGGCGCGCCGGGTTGCCGCCGCCACCGCCGCCCGCCGGCGTACGCTGCGAGGCCGGCGGCGGGCCGGCGTCCACGTCGGCCTTGAGCCGACTGGGCGCCAGCGCGCCCACCGAATCCAGGATCGGGTAGGCGATCGAGCAGATGTGGGAGTTGATTCGCTTGAGGTCGCTGATCAGGTCCAGGTGCAGGGAGCTGGTCTCGATGCTCTGGACGGTGTTGTCGGTCAGGCGCGAGAGGTGGCTGCTGGCATAGGCCCGCTCCAGGTCGCGGAAGCGCGCCTTTTCCTCCAGCAGCTTCTGCGCGTCGCGCACCGAGCCATTGAGGAACACGCTCATGCCCAGTCGCAGGTTGTCGATCAGTCGGGCATGCAGCTCGCGGATCTCGGCCATGCCGGCGTCGGAGAAGTTGCGGCCCTGCTTGATCTTCTTGTCCTCGACATCGATCAGGATGCGCTCGACGATGTCGCCGATCTGCTCCATGTTGATGGTGAAGCTGATGATGTCCGTCCAGCGGCGGCTTTCTTCCTCGCCCAGGGCCTCACGCGAGATCTTGGTGAGGTAGTACTTGATCGCCGAGTAGAGCTGGTCGACGGTGTCGTCCATCTTGCGCAGGTCGTCGGCGAGCTTGAGGTCGTTGTTCTCGATGACCTGCAGCATGCCGCGCATCATGGTCTCGACCACGTCGGCCTGGTGCATCGCCTCGCGCGCGGCGCAGGAGATGGCCAGCGAGGGCGTCGACAGGGCCGACGGGTCCAGGTGGTGCGGACGGCTGCCGCCCTTGGCGGCGTCGGACTGCTGCGGGAGCACCCGCTCGACCAGCCGTGCCACCGGGCCGGTGAGGGCGATGAAGAGGAAGGCCAGGCAGACGTTGAACGCCAGGTGGTAGCTCACCACCAGCGAAGCGGCGTCGGGCAGCCAGGGGCGGACATGGGTGAGCCACAGGCCGGTGAAGGGCAAGGCCACCAGCACGCCCACCGCCTTGAAGACGAGGTTGCCCAGGGGCACCTGCCGGGTGGGGATGGTGGACTTCGCGGTGGCCAGCACCGCCAACAGGCCGCTGCCCAGGTTGGCGCCCAGCACCAGGCCCAGGGCCACGTCGGCGGGAATGGCGCCGGAGGCGGCCAGGGTGGCCGTGAGCAGGACGACCGCCAGGCTGGAATAGGCCAGGATCGCCAGCAGCGCGCCGGTGAAGATCTCCAGCAGCGGGTCGCTGGCCAGCGACAGCAGCAGCGCCTTGACCGCGGGGGCCTGCACCATGATGGCGGTGGACTCGGCCACCAGCCGCAGCGCCAGCAGCATCAGGCCCAGGCCGATCAGCACACGGCCGAAGCGGCCCAGCGGGTTGGAGTGGCGCGAGATGAACAGCACCACGCCCACGAAGATGAACAGGGGCGAGAGCCAGGACAGGTCCAGCGAGAACACCACCGCCATCAGGCTGGTGCCCACGTCGGCCCCGAGCATCACCGCCAGGGCCACCGGCAGGGCCATCAGGCCCTGGCCCACGAAGGACGAGACGATGAGGGCGGTGGCGGTGCTCGATTGCACCAGCGCGGTCACGCCCATGCCGGCCAGGGCGGCCATCGGCCGCATGTTCAGGCTGCGGGAGAGGACGTGGCGCAGGTTGGCGCCGAAGATGCGCAGGATGCCGGTGCGGACCAGGTAGGTGCCCCACACCAGCAAGGCCACTGCGGCCAGGAGGTTCAACAGGTGCTTCATGGAGTCAGGGCCATGATACGCCCGAGTCAGAACCGCACGACCTGCCAGCCGCGGTCGGCCGCGGCCGCCGCCAGGCGGGCGTCGGGGTTCACGGCCACGGCGCGCGACGCGCACTCGAGCAGGGGCAGGTCGTTGATGGAATCGCTGTAGGCGACGGAGTCGAAGGCCGCCAGCGCCTGGCCACGGCCAGACAGCCACGCGTGCAGGCGGGTGACCTTGCCGGCGCGCATGTTCAGCGTGCCGGTGGCGCGGCCGGTGCAGCGGCCGTCGGCGTCCACTTCCACTTCGGTCGCCAGCAGGTGGTCGATGCCGAAGTGGGTGGCGGTGAGTTCGGTGAGGACGCGGTTGGTGGCGGTGGTCATGACGACCAGGTCGCCGGCGGCCTGGTGGGCCTTCACCAGCGCGCGGGCGGCCTCGGGGATGCGGGGCACCACCCAGTCACGCAGGAAGTCCTGCCGCAGCGGCTCCCATTCGGCCACGGTGCGGCCGGCCAGGGTGGAGACGTAGAAGCCGGCGAACGCCGCGGCATCCACGGTGCCGGCCTTGTAGTCGGCCTCCATCTGCGCGTTGCGCGGGGCGAAGGCGGCGGGGTCGAGCACCCCGCGCTCCATGAGGAAGTCACACCACAGGACGTCGCTGTCCCCGGACAGGAGGGTGTGGTCCAGGTCGAACAGGGCCAGGGTGGGCATGCGCGGGTGTCGTCCTCGGGTGGCGCCGGGCTCAGGCCTGGCGCAGGTGCCAGGCCTTGGGGCGGGTGAAGGTGGCGATGCCGTAGGTGGACAGCGTGAGGCCCACGCCCGAGTCGCCGTGGCCGCTCCAGGGCAGGCGCGGGCTGACACGGTCACAGCAGTTCCAGTAGACGGTGCCGGCGTTGACCTGCGCGAGCAGGCGGCGGGCACGACCCTCGTCGGGCGTGTAGACGCCGGCGGTGAGGCCGTAGCGCGTGTCGTTCATCAGGCGCACCGCTTCCTCGTCGCCCGCGACCTTCTGGATGCCGATGACGGGGCCGAAGCTCTCCTCGCGCATCAGGTCCATCTGGTGGTTCACGTGGCTGAACACGGTGGGCTGGAACCAGTGGCCGGGGCCGGGGGCGACGTCACCACCGGCGAGCAACTTGGCGCCCTTGGCCTTGGCGTCGTCCACCTGGGCCTTGAGCACCTGCAACTGCGGCGCGCGGGTGATGGCGCCGATGTAGGTGCCCTCGTCCATCGGATCGCCCATGCGCATGCCCTTGACGGTCTCGACGAAGTGGGCCACGAAGGCGTCGTGGATCTTCTCGTGCACGTAGATGCGCTCGACCGAGCAGCAGCTCTGGCCGGTGTTGTACATGGCGCCGTCGGCCAGCGACTCGGCGGCGGCCTTGGGGTCGGCATCCTCGCAGACGTAGGTCGGGTCCTTGCCGCCCAGTTCCAGCTGCAGCTTGATGAAGCGGTTGCCGACGGTGTCGGCGATGCGCTGGCCGGTGGCCAGCGAGCCGGTGAAGAAGACGCCGTCGACCGGCTGCGCCAGCAGGGCCGCGCCCACCTCGCCGCCGCCGACCAGGCAGGCCAGCACGTCCTTCGGTACGCCGGCTTCATGCAGCAGGCGCACGATATGCAGGCCGGTGAGGGTCGCGTACTCGGAGGGCTTGTACAGGACGGCGTTGCCCGTGAGCAGCGCCGGCAGGATCACGTTGCAGCCGACGAACCAGGGGTAGTTCCAGGCGGAGATGTTGGCGACCAGGCCCAGCGGGGTGTGCTGGATCTGTTCGGTCATGCCGCCGTCGGCCATCACCGTCTCGGTGGCGGTGGTGCCTTCGGTCTGGGCGAGGAAGAAGTCGATCCGCGGCAGCAGGCCATTGAGCTCGTTGCGCGACATCTTGATCGGCTTGCCGGTCTCCTCGGTCATGGTGCGCGCGAGGGTCTCCAGCTCCTTCACCACCCCGGCGCGGAACTTCTCGATGCAGGCCTTGCGCTGAGCCAGGGGCACGGCGGCCCAGGCGGGCTGCGCGGCGCGGGCGGCGGCGGCCTTGGCGGCGACGCTGGCCGCGGTGTCGGCAGGCACCGAAGTGATGAGGCCGCCGGTGGCGGGATTGTGGATTTGCAGCTGGGTCATTGGGAATGTCCGGTGTGTCCGGTATGGCCGGTGCGTGCCTGGCGGGCGGCCTCCAGGAAGTCGTGGAGCAGGGGCGAGTCGTCGACCACGCCCAGGGACGGGAAATGGAATTCGGGGTGCCACTGCACCGCGCTGATCCACGCAGCGCCGGTGTGGCGGATGGCCTCGATGACGCCGTCGTCGGCGGCCACCGCCTCCACCACGAAGCCGGGCGCGAGGTCCTTCACGCCCTGGTGGTGCACGCTGTTGATGCGGTGCCGGCGGGCGCCGAGCAGACGCTCCAGGCGGGTGCCGGGCAGCACCGACAGCTCGTGGAAGTTCAGGTCGTAGGCCGCCGCGTCGCGGTGCGTGAGCGGGCCGCCTTTCTGGGTGGCGATGTCCTGCCACAGGCTGCCGCCGTGGGCCACGTTGATCAACTGCATGCCGCGGCAGATGCCGAACACCGGCTTGCCGGCGTCGACGAAGGCGCGCAGCAGCGCCATCTCGTAGGCGTCGCGCACGCGGTCGCCGCGCCACTCGGGCCGCAACGGCTCCTCGCCGTAGTGGCCGGGCCAGACGTCGGCGCCGCCATGCAGCACCAGGCCGTCGAGCCAGCGGGCGTAGTCGGCCACGCCCACCTCGCCGCGGAAGGTCTCGCCGCTGGGCGCAGGCACCATGACCGGCAGCGCGCCGGCGCCCATCACCCAGTGGGCGGTGGACTGCTCGATGAACTGCAGCGTCTTGGAGGGCGCGGCCATGCGGCCGGCGTCCGGGTGGAGGAAGCAGGCGCTGATGCCGATCTTCAGGCGTTCGGTCATCGGGTCAGCGGCGTCGCCGTCACATCGCGGCCTTGAACAGGCGCTCGAAATCGGCGGCGGTGCAAGGGCGCGGGTTGGTCTGGTGGCAGATGTCCTTCGTGGCGATGTCCACCAGGCGCGGCAGGTGGGCGGCCGTCACGCCGTGGGCGGCCAGCGTGCCGGTGATGCCGACGCGGCCCTTGAGGTCCTTCAGCCAGGGCACGAAGGCGCGGCCGCCGCCGGACACCTTGCACACATGGGCCAGCTCGTCGAACTTGGCGGGCACGGCCTCGAAGTTCCAGGCCATGACGGTGTCGATCATCAGCGCGTTGGCCAGGCCGTGGTGCAGGTCGCACACCGCGCCCAGGGCGTGGGCGCAGGAGTGGACCGCGCCGAGGTCCTTCTGGAAGGCGATGGCGCCCATCATGGAGGACATCATCATGTCGCTGCGGGCCTGCAGGTCGCCCGGCTGCTTCACCGCCTTCTCCAGGGCGGCGGCGGCGACGCGGGTGCCCTCCAGCGCGATGCCGTCGCACAGCGGGTGGTAGGCCGGGGAGAGGTAGCTCTCGATGTTGTGCGTGAGGGCGTCCATGCCGGTGGCGGCCGTCACCGCCGGCGGCAGGGCCAGGGTCAGCTCGGGGTCGGCGAACACCATCTTCGCGAGGATCTTCGGGCTGAACACCACGCGCTTGAGGTGCGTGTCGTTCTCGCTCACCACCGAACTGCGGCCGACCTCGGAGCCGGTGCCCGAGGTGGTGGGCAGGGCGACGAAGTACGGCAGCGGCTGGTCGATGGGGCGCACCTTCGGGTGGTCCCACACGTATTCGAGGATGTCGCCCGGATGGGTGGCGGCCACGCCCACCACCTTGGCCACGTCCAGCGCGGCGCCGCCGCCGAAGCCGATGACGCAGTCGGCACCATGGGCCTTGTAGGCGGCTGCACCGTCCATCACCTGCTGCGCGGTGGGGTTGCCGAAGACGCCGCCGTAGACCGCGACGTCCAGGCCGCCCAGGTGCGACCTGAATTCGGCCAGCACCGGCAGCGCGGCGAGGGCGCGGTCGGTGACGATCAGCGGGCGCTTCAGCCCCTGCTCCTTCAGGTGCTCGGCGACGAGCTTGCGGGCGCCGGCGCCGAAGCGGATGGCGGTGGGAAAGGAAAAGCCGGTGATGCTCATGGCGGGCCTCAGATGATCTCGAAGTAGCGCTTGCGTTCCCAGTCGGTGACGGCGTCCTGCCACTGGCGCCATTCCCATTCGCGGGTGGCGGCGAAGTGCTCGACGAAGGTGTCACCCAGCCAGTCGCGGGCGATCTGGCTGCGCTCGAAGTTGCGGGTGGTCTCGATCAGCGTGCGCGGGGCGCGGGGAATGTTCTCCGAGCCCTCGTTGGTGCCGGTGATGGGCGGCGCAGTGAGCTTGAGGCCCTTTTCCACGCCATGCAGGCCGGCGGCGATGACGGCGGCCATGGCCAGGTAGGGGTTCACGTCGGCGCCGGG
>JACCDX010469073.1_pt1 | contig 22983 bp, 42 predicted proteins | sample 7449681 | NCBI WGS metagenome assembly JACCDX01 (sample SAMN15323450, study PRJNA562643) | freshwater metagenome | isolation source: river surface water | place: USA:Blue River Watershed | collected 2017-08-18
AAACCTGTAAGTGATTTTATCCAAAATAAATACGAAGGAATTTCAAATGATAATCTTGTATTAATGACTGTTGGTTTAATTCTTACTTACTACCAATCCAATAAAGAAATGTTAAAAAAGGTATTAAATAAAATCAAAGAAGAGGGTTTAGTAACTGAATTTGAATCAATGTTAAGTGTTGGTGAAAGATTGAGAAAAACTTTTGTTTCTTTTATTGAAAGTTTGGCGATACCGGTGTTGAGATACTCAAATATTTTAGCTTATACTTTCATCATTCCAATTCTTGGTGATTTGTTGTCTATGGTAACGAACGATCCAACATCTATCAACCCTAATGAAATTGTTAAAAGAATTATTGGTTATATTAGTATTAATTTAGCTGGTGATTTAATAAGTAGGGTATTGACCGCAATTGTAAAAAGATTTAAATCTTAATATTATTTATTTTTTAATATTATTGATATAACTTCGTTCATTTCATTATCATTTAAATTATGAATATCCTTATGTGTAGCAAACCAATCTTTAACAACAACATCAAAAGGTTTTTTTGTTAATTTAGAAATTCTTTTAAACCCAAAAATTTGTGCGTCAATCTCATCTGGTTGTGTATAATATTTAAATGAATCACCTTCTTCTGGTTTATCTAAATCATATAGGTCATTTAATTTTTGATAAATATGTCTCAATTCGTGAGCAACAATTTCATTTAACTCACCAATTAAGTTATAAGTTATTTTTTCTTTCTTTTCTGGATTGTAATTTATTCTTATTGTGATTGTATCTTCATTTCTCCAATATTCACCATCAATAGTATAATCATTAACATCATCGTTAGGTTCAATTTCAACTTCAACGGTTATTGGTATTGGTAGTTTTGTAAATTCATAATGCATTTCTTCCCCATCACCCAAATCTTCTGGTAAATAAAAAATTCCCTCGTCATTTTCCTTGAAGATTTTAGTAATGTCTTTTACAATATTCCTAATCGGACTTCTCAATTCTGATTTGGTTCTCTCTAAAATAATATCACCATTAAGTTCCTCAACCTCAACTATAAGATCGCCGAATCCCTTTATTATTCTATGATATTTTCCTTTTGGTATGAAAACATTTTCACCTTCTTTTAATTGTTTTGGAATCTCATTATCCATCTGTAAAAGCCACCCATTTGATTTTACAACTTTTACATTTCTATCAAGTTCGTCAAAATGCCATTTTAATTCGTGATTATCAATACCTTCTTTAAACAATCTTCTTTTGATTCCATTTTTTTCTTCTTGTATAAATGGTAAGTTATTATCTTTATCATCTTTCACCTCTCTATTAAAGTAATGTTTTTCCCAATCTAAATTCTTTTCATAATTATCTAATGTTGAGGTACCGCCGCCATAAAATGTTGCTTTTTGTAAAAATGGAAAAATTTTTTTTATTAACTTTATCATTGTACGACTTTTAGAATGGATTGTATCAGAATTTTCAACACTAAAAGGTTTTTTAAAGATACCGGTTAGTTTAATTGTAAAATCACGATAACGATCTTTACCGGAAATTACTTTATATCCCAAAAAATTTGGCATATCCTTTTCTTTAAATGTTTTTAAAAAATTATTTAATAAGTTATCTATTTTTTGATAATACTCCTCACTATCCTCATAATCGTATTGACTCTCATTTAACTTACTATTTTCATTTAATGAGTCATCAGATTTGTAATCCAATTCATATAAAGGTCTTTTATTAAAAACAAATTTAATTTGGAATTTATTTGGTTCGGAAAACCAAGTAGAATCCTGTAACATTAAAAATGTTTTACCACTTTTATATATTAAATCTTCAATAAAGTTACTACTATTAAGTTTTGGATTTTCTGAATCAATAAAAAAAATAACCGTTGCTTGTGAATTTAATAGTTCCTCTACCGGTATTGAATTATATTTTGAACTATTTGGTTTTATTTTTATACCATATAAGTTTAATTTAATGTCTTGATGGTACTTACGCTCAAATTGTTTTTCAACAATAGTTTTTAAAAAGTAGTTAAATACCTTTACATATTTTGGGTTTGCAAATCTTTTATAGGGTGTCATAATATTACCAGCTTCTTGATGATTTAAGACCTAATTTTTTTCTGTATCTTGATACATTACAAGCCCAATATCCGGCTGTAGTTCTATCTTTTTTCTGGTCACATTTATGGCGAGCTCTAAATGATTTAGCACGAGCTTTATTAGCATTTCTAACTCTTAAATTTGGATCTCCAAATGTAACTTTTTTTATATTACCATTAGGACTCTTAACATATACTGCAAATTTCTTTGGTCCACCAGGTGTTCTAAAAGGACTATTAAGTTTTACATTTTTTCCTCGATGTTCAGCTTCGTTAATTGGTTCGTCAATTTCAATTGGTGCGTCCAACCAAACTGACTCACCAGTTTCGAGAATTACTTTCTTACCCAAATTACTTTCAACAATCCACTGATCTTCCTCATTTAATAATATGAAACCACGATTAAATAATCCTCTAACTTCATTTATTAAATTGAAATATTCATCTGAATAAATTCTAAAAATATTTTCATTTAAAGATATCTCATTATCTAAATGATATCTAAGGTTTTCAGAAACTTTTATTTTTCTGGTCAACTTCATTGGTTGTAAATATTCTTCCAGTAAAGCTTTTCTAATTATATTTTCTAAAATTACCATAAATGTTGATATTTATTTGTATAAATACTTTGAATCTTAATAAATAAAACATACTTATAGTAAAATACTATGAAAAGAAATAAATTAAATGAGAAAGATGTTACAAGAATTGTAAATCGTGTTTTATCGGAACAAGTCGTAAATCCAAGTTCAGATAAAAAAAATAAAAAGAAAACCGATGTTAAACCAAGATGTATTCCTGAAAATGTAATTCCATTAAGTGAAATAGTTGGTCATGCAGATGATTTTGTTAAATACGCTCCAGGTATTAAGAAAAGAAGATCCGGTGTTAACTCAATGGTTGATACTTTAGGTATTTTAAATAATATTAGATGGGCAAATGATATTAAAGACGGTGGTGCTCATTTAGCATATGAAATGATGAACCATTTAAATCGTTTCAGAAATAAAAATTACTATGATGAAACTACGGGTGATTGTCATAAGGCTATGGATAAGATTGCAGAACTTTATAAAGAGAATGAACACGGAACCGAATTAGTTAAAGATATTGAAAGAGTTTTAAATTTACAGACGAAAGATGATGAATTTACACCATCCCCAAGAGCAAAAGAATATTTAAAACAATGTATTAACCTCGCAAAAGGTCAATAAAGATTTTTATTAGGACCGTTACCGGTTATGGTAACGATAAAAGGGACAATTCGCTACTGTCCCTTTTTTATTTTGTGATATTTATTATAAAAAACTATGATGAAACATTATTGGCATCCAACTCCAAAGAAGTGGAGGAAACTTGGGGACTCATTACTTGCTGTTGCTACAGTTATTGCTATTGGTGGTATCTGGCAATATGATAGTTTGAAGGAAATTTTTACTCAAGGTGAGTTAAAAATAATGATTATAACATCAATCGCCCTTGGTGTTGTAGGAAAATTCCTTACAAACTTCTTTAAAAGTGATGATTCAACATCCCAAGAGTAAGTTTTATAGTATTTTTTGACTCCCCTCCCATAAAGAGGGGTTTATTTTTTAAAATTTTTTGTATATTTGTGGTCTATGAGTGATAAAAAAACAAAAAAACCGGTTGAACATAAGAGATCTGAGAGGACAATTACTTTTGATGATAGTATTGTTATCTGGAAATACGACAATCATAAGACAAATACCGGTCCATATGAAGTAGAAATTAAACAAATAAAGAAAAAGGGTTAATTATAGTATTTATATATATGAAATTATTACCCATTTTAAGTGAAATAATTGACAAAAAAGCCCTTATTTCGGCTTTAAAATCAATGGATTATAGTGAAAAAGAGGCTAAAAATGAGCTAAAACACTACCTAAATAGGGTAAAAACCCTCCCAGAAACGCTAACTGGATACCGAATTTTGGTTGTAAATGATAAAAAAGACATCAATTTAGACGAAATTGGGTCACATTTTAGCGAAAATAAGTTAGAATTACTATCAAATCACTCATTTTGTACTGGTTGTGGTGAAAAATACTTCCTAATTACAGCAAAAATACCCAAAAAAGAGGTAGATTTACAAGAAATGCTTATAAATAATATACTTTACCCTAATGAATTGGAAATTACTGTGAAAAATAAGGGAAAAAACGTAAAAATAGTGAAAATTGAGGAAATTAATACCGAAAATGATTATTTTTTCTGATATCGCTCAACAATCTTGTTAATTTTTTCTAATTCTTGTTGATAATAACTTTTAAATGGAAGTTTTGGTTGTATTTGATTGTCTTTTGACATATTTTGGATATTATCAAACATATTAAACAACTTTTTACCCCATTTTTTCCATAAAAAATACATAACCACACCAAATATTGTGATTTGTATTACTAATATTAATAAAACTATGGTTAATCCAGACATATTTGTTCTTTTAAAGAAAAAAATAAGTGTTTTTTAGTGAAATGTCAATATATCTTACCGAATAATTGTTAAATGTCCGAAATCTTCAATCTTTTTATCATTCCCAAATACATTAAACACTAATTTCCAGGTATATGTACCATCTTGACACATTTTATTGTTAAAATAACCATCCCAACGACCATTTGGATCATAAGATTCCCAAACAATCTCACCCCATCTGTTATATATTCTAAAAATAAACCCATTAATGTCATATCCGTCCGTCATAACAGGTCCAAATGTTTGATTGACTTCATTTCCATCTGGTGTAAAGGTATTTGGTACCCAATAAACGATTTCATCACAATCATCCACAATTACACGTATTGATTGTTCATCATAACAAATAATATTTTCCCTTCTTAACACAATATTATAAATTCCTGAGTTAACAAATGTATATGATAAAGTATCAAGATCGTTATAACTAATTCCGTTAACCACCCACACATTATAACCATCACCACCATAATTGGAATAATATTTTACCGTTTTACTTTCCCCAGCACAAAGTTTTATTGACTGTTGTGCTAAGGTAAGTAATGACACATAAAAAAATATTATGAATAGAATATATTTCATTAATGTTTAACTTTTCTTCTTTTTATTTTATCACCAACACAATAATCCTCTGAACTATAGATTATATCACCACATTCGGTTTCGTATTGTCGTTTTGTATCTTTAAGTGACTCGTCAAACAAAACCCAATTTGAATAGACCTTAACAATGGTACATTCAACATCAACAGAATCTACTTTTGCTTCAAATACAATTGGTTTTACCGGTTCTCTTATCGTATCTTTTCTTAGTGGTTCGGCAAATAATGCCAACCATAACGGAAATAAAAGGCCTGGCCATTCAATCATCAATTATGTTGGATTGGTGATAATGTTGGTTTACCATATACTGGAACTACAACTGATTTTGAGAATGTACAACCACCAGCACTTATAGTATAGGTGACATTTGATGTTGTGTTTGATCCATTAGCAACAACATCAGGACAGAATTGGTTTCCAGAAACTCCAGTTCCAGACCAAGTTCCTCCAGCTGGCGTCCCAACTAATGTCACACAAGGATCAGATTCACAAAATGGACCTAAAGCATTGATTGTTGGTATAACTTGATAGATTAAAACATTCAAGGTAACCGGATCAGCAGGACAATTAGCGGTTGATGTAAAAGAAACTGAAACACCATTTGTAATTAAACCAGGTGATGCTGTAGACCAGTCAACAGAGATTGAACTTGTTCCTTGACCTGCAGTAATTACACCTGGAGATGTAACCGTCCAAGTATAAGTTCCAGTTCCAACAGAAGGAACGGTATACGTTGATGGTGTTGTTGATTGATAACAGACCGTATCAGGGTTTACTGTTGATTGTGATAATGAAATCCCCGAAATCATCATCATTAAAATAAATAAAATTTTCTTCATAATAATATAATTTAATTATGGTTTATAGGTCCCACTACTGTTTTAGGGGGATTAGTTAATGTCACACCTCCGCTTACGGTACACCCATTAGCATCAGTTATTGTAACGTCGTAAGTTCCTGAACATAAATTAGATATCGTATTAGTGTTTCCCGCTGGTGTCCAAACATAACTATATGGTGCTGTTCCCGATGTTGGTGTTGCGGTTGCAGTTCCATTACAATCGTTATAACAGAGCGGATTGGTAAATGTAAAATTAGCAGTTAGTGGGACTGGGGTAAATGTTGTTTGTGCTGTTGATACACACATTACCGTCCCATCAATACTAAACGATGAGGTTAATGTGAATACCGTTTGTGATGTTATATTACTTGCAGTCGTATTTAAGTTATTTTTATTTAGAATTGTAACAGAAGGATTACTTGTCCATTGCGTTGTTGTTGTTCCACTTAATGTTATGGGTGTTGTTAAATTTGATGGTGGTGGAACTTGATATACAGACGCAGTTGCTTGAGAACAAGAGTTATCATTTATTGTTGAATTTATAACTCCTGAATTATAAGTAATTGTTGTTGGTGAACCACAAATTGAAGTTAAGTTTGAAAATGTTACGGTAGCATTTGTTAATGACCCAACATCTAATAGTGTACAATCAAATACCTGAACTCTCCATCCACCTTGAGCCGCGTTACAACCAATAAGCGGATTCCAATTTATTGGCGTTCCTGTTCCTCCCCCATACGAATCATATGTTCCTGTTAGTGGTGTTGTTAATTTACACACATTAAAATTTGGAGCAGTTGCATTTGTAAAACATAAATTTGTAAAATCATTACCACCATTACAAATTGATGCTGGATTTGGGGCTAAGGTAATTACCGGACTACCACAAGAAGCCGGACCAATAAGATAAAATCCTAAATCTGAAACCCAAGTATGAACACCAGTAAAACAAACAGTAATAGTTGTGTTAGCATTTATTAATGATTGTGGTGGTGGTGGATTATAATATGTAAAAGGATTTGTTGTTATAGTATTTGTTCCAGTTAAATTAGTTGATCCACAACTTACTTGTGTGTTGTTTGCAGTAACAGAGTTATTAACATTCCACACCCAAGCAATATCACAAGATATTAAAGTTCCGGTTGATGAATACACTTGAACCCTATAACCACCAGTTGATAAATTATTAATGGTTGTTGAATTTCCGGTTTGTGTTGTTAACGATGACCAAGAAAAGGTCGTTGTTGAATATTGAAACCAATTAAAAGTGTAGGGGGTTGTTCCTGTTGTTGGTGTGAATGATAATGATCCATTATTTCCGGATCCGCACCAAATAAAAATAGAATTATTAGATGAACCATTCGTATATGAAGTTTGTTTTACACCAACATTACCATTTGCTGTTATTTGAGTAACACCAAAAAATGTGATAATAAAAGTTAATAAAGTTAATAAGTATTTCATCTTATAATAAATACGAATAAACAAGAATAAAGTTTTATCTTAATATTGTCAAATGAATATTTCTTAGTTATTATTTAATATATGGATAGAAAATTATATCTTCAAAAAATTTTAGATACCGCTTTAAAAAATAGAGTAACTGAAATGTTTGGGAAAAATAGTTATATTAAAATAACAAATCTTATTTATGTCCGAAGTAAAGATTGTTATACAATAAATGCCGTATTACATTTGGATGATCTTGAAGTGGACTCAGAATTAATTACAGATGGTGCCCCATTAATCATAAAACAAGCTTGGGTTGTCGTTGGTGATAAAAAACCAATTATGGTTAACTTTTCTCTTGATGTTCCGTAATAAGACCCATTTCAATTAAGTTCTCAATTGATTTATTTTTAGGTGCCTTTATGTAATAATTTTCACCCTCGTTTCTAAAAAAACACCATCCAGATAACACATTATTTAAATGTGTGTAAGTATCTTTATCCTTTACTTTAAAAATTTTTAATCCCACCATCTTTCAATTTTTTGTTCTAATAATTTAAATAATAATTTTTTAGCTTTTTCTTGATTATATTTTGACACATAACGACAAAGTTCATCTTGTTTTAAATTGTTACCTTTTTCTTTTAAAACTTTTCTAACAGTTGAGGGGTATTTACTTAAAAAGTCATCGTAGTTCTCACTTAAAATTGTTGATACCATTTCACTTAAATTAGGATCCCCTTCAATAGGTATTAAATCATATTTTCTTTCATCGTAATCAAGATATTCGGTAGAGTAATAATCTTCTTTAACTCTTTCAAGTAAATTAAGGGTGATTGTCATATCACGATTGTCACCATCTATTTGTGTGTGACGATTTGCATTTATGATTTCTTTTCTTTGATATTCAATCTTTTTTTGTAAAATATTGTAGATATACCAAGAGTCCCAATCTCTGTCTTTATATAATGTTGGTATCCACCTAAATATGTTTTTTACTCCGGTTAAAAAATATCGTATCTTCCAATGTAGTTTACTAAATAGTGTATTTCTACTCCAAGCAGAATCATTCGGAACTATCAGTTTTTTGTAATTTTTCATTTTGATCTTCTTTGTATTGCAAATATAAAGAAAAAAATACTAAAAAGTTAACAAAAATACATATAAAAGTTTCAAGTAACCAATGCCAATCTGTTTGTGTCATAGATAGATGAGTACCAAACCACATAAATGAACCATATTTATTCATTATTTGGATTATTAAATATTTTAAAAATGTTTTCATAGATATATTTGATAAATATGTTTTACTAATTAACTAATTTTTAATATGATTATTAAAACTAAAAAAATATGGTAAATGAAAAAAGTAATGTAGTTGTGAACTACACAGGAAAATTAGAAGATGGGACAGTGTTTGATTCTTCATTAGTAGAAGGTAGGACACCCTTGGAAGTTCAATTAGGTGAAGGTAAGTTAATACCTGGATTTGAGAGTGGTTTAATTGGTATGTTGGTTGGTGATAAAAAAACAATTGAGATTGAATCGGATCAAGCTTATGGTAATAGAAATGAGGAACTAATCATTGATATTGAAAAAACGAAGGTTCCTGAAAATGTTGAGGTTGGTATGATGTTACAAACTTTTGGCCCTGCCGGTCCTAGTATTGTAAAGGTAGTTGAGATTAAAGAGGATTCGGTAACTATTGATGCGAACCATCCATTAGCCGGACAAAAACTTATTTTTGACTTAGAATTAATGGGGATTTCATAATCCCCATTTCTTTAATATCCATCACCACTATATGACGGTTGTTCTGTTTGGGTTGGTTCAGCTGTACTTGTTCTTAGATTACCTTCAAACTCTGTTGGTTGTTGTGTTTGTCTACTAACATTAGAACCACCACAAATGTTTGCAACATCAGTATCGGTAAATGTTGATTTTCCAATCTTAGAATTAACAGCAGATACTGTTCTTGGTCCCATTTTACCATCTGGTGTTAAACCTAAACAACCTTGAACTTTTTTAATTGCTTCAGCTTTACAACCTTTACTATATGTTCCAACACAAGGTTTATAAGTAGATGTAACTCTTGATGAACTTGATCTTTGATTCTTCACAACAGGAGTTTTTACTTTACTACCAATACCTAAAAATTCTGCTAAACTAACAAATTCTCTACCTTTGGGATCATTTTGTAATACTAATTTTAATGATTGTAAATCATCACCAGAATATTTTTTTGGTGTTGTATTACCAGCCGAAATATTTCCTGCTATTGTATTATTATCATCAATTTTATATGTTATAAATGGTTTTGTTGTTCTACTAATAGTATATTTACCAATTGTAAATGTTTCCGCTTCCGGAATATCAAGACCACCAGTTTTTGGGTTTAAATTGGCTGAAGTTAATTTATCAAATAACGTTGACCAAAGTGCATCACTATTATCTTTAATATTCGTCTCAACAGTTTGTGTTGCGGTACTACCACCTCCACTATTTCTTTCTTTATATCTTTTAAAATAAAGATTTTTCTTTGCTGGTTCACAATATTTGTATTTAACCTCAACCTTATCATTGTTTTTTAATTTTTTAAATTCTTCTTCAGGTATTTTTACCCATCCTTTATCTGTAAAACTTCTTTCTATACTTGGACATCCTTGTGTTGATGATTGTGGTTTTTTCTCTATTACACCATTAATAGCATTTCTAATTATTTGGAAATCATCTCCAGTAATTTCTACATCTAAATCTTCTAAAAAAGAGCCGTTTGAAGCATAATATTTATTATAAAGATATTTCATTCGACAAAAGTTAGCCTTGTTTTTTGTCTTACCTATTTCTGTTGCAATACCTTCTTCATCAGTATTAGCCGTATAACCAATCCCCATATCATAGATTGTTTTTGCGATTGTTTTTAAAAAACTATCACTTTGATTTGGTGTACCTGGTTTATTTGTACACTGATTAATTAAATCCTTAACAGCACTATACGCACTTTCAGAAATAACTGATTTTTTATATTCTTTTAATATACCTTTAATATTATAAAGTGAAATTATATTATTTCGCTCGTTTTCTGTTAATATAAATCTTTTACCCATATTATTTTATTTTATAAATATCCACCTAAATCAATATTGTTTATTATTTTTGTTGGTTAAATCCTTGTTTAACACCCTCAACACCACCTTTTATCGCGGAACCAACTCTACCTAATAATGTGTCCGCCTTCATACCAAGAGCTTGTCTAATTGGTTTTTTAAGTTCTTTTGTTAATGGATCACCACCAAACAATCTATCAAGATTATCCATCGCTTTTTCTCTTTGATCTGCTGGTGTGTTTAGAATGTATTGACCAGCCGGTGATTTACTCCAAGTAGCAATTTTAGTTTGTATCTCAGAACTTAAACTTCCGATATTTGGAAATTGGGTTGTTAGTGTTTGTTCCGGAGTTCCACCACCACCAGTTGTTGTCGTTGGAGTAGTAGTAGTAGTAGTTTTTGATGTACCTGCTAGTTCTGTAGCAGCCGTACCAGCAACCTTCATTTGTGTTAATGGTTTTGTATCCACTTGTTCGGAAGAGAAATTTAATTTTTTAATCGCATCCAAAGATTTACCGGTCGCTTCGGTCCAGTTCATAAATTTACCTTGTTTAGCTAACGCTTGTAATTTTGGTGTTTGTGGATTTGCTTTTAATTTAAAAAAATATTTATCACCTTCTTTTTTGTAGTCATAATCTCTATCATTAGCGAAAAGTGCTTGACTCGGTGTTGTAGGAGTCGTATCTGGTGTTGGTGCAAGATTTAAATCTTCCGGTTCACCAGCTCCAGCTAATTGTTCACCTAAAAATTCTTTTTTAATTGCATTTTGGTGTATTCCAAGAATTCTACTTTTTTCTTCTTCTGTAATTAATATTTTTTTCATAATTGATTTTTTAAATAAATACATTATGAAACAAAAAAACCCACCGATTAAAGTGGGTTTCTAATATTTTTTTTTAAACCGGAATAATACATATCAATTAAAGAACCAAAAATATCAATAAGATAATCTGTAATTGAGTTAACTTCATCCTCGTTAATATCGTTAATATTAATCTGGTGTTTATAATGGAAGTATGTCTCAAGTGTATTATGAATTAATTTATGTTTAAAATCAAGTTTTGAATTTGACATAAAATATATGTTCTTTGCGAAACTTCTCATTAGCTTCTCAAACTTATGAGAATCAAATCTTCTAACAAAAAATGGTGGTAAATTACTCATATAATGATAAATATTTCATACCACAAAATAACACCATTTGTATTTAAAATACGGATAATAAGTCATAAAGTTTTTGTGTCTGGTTATAGATCCTGAAATATCTGAACAAACCACCCAGAATCCGATAATAATACCAAACATATCACTACTTAAAAATGAGGTGATGGTATATGTTAAAAACAATTTAATTAATAAGATGTTTAATATTAAAAAAACATAATAGATTACAAATGACTTTTTCATAGAACAAATGTAATAATTATTTTTTAAAATTACAAATCACTTGCTTTTTCCATAAGGAATCTAAGTTTTGATTCCAGATCTTTAATTTCTTTAATTTGTTTCTCATTCAAATTAATTGATTCACCCTTTATTGATGAAATTTTGTTTTGTGTTCTTGTATATTCATACATCAGTTGATTATACAATTCGGCTTTCTCATTATTTGTCATATTATTAATATAGTTAAAATTAAATTAATTTGTAGATTCAAATAAAATAATTATATTTGTAGAAACATTCAATGCTATGAAAAAAATAATTTTAATAATTTGTTTTATCTTTTTTATATTCACAGGTTTTTCACAAACTAATGATTCTGTTGTTGAATATTATAATGAAATAGCAACAAAGGCTGAGTTCGTTGCCAAGGGTGAATCACAATTTCACAAACCAACAAGATGGGAATCAGATATTAAAATTTTTGTTAAGGGGAAACCCGATTCACTTATCTATAACGAACTTCAAAAAGTTATAAAAGAATTAAATGATTTAATTGATCCGATTGAAATAAAGATCGTAACTAATGAATCCGAATCCAACTTAATTGCGTTTTTTGGTTTATGTACAGATTATGATAAAATAGATCCTTTGGTTATACCATACTCCGGATACAATTATGGTTTATCCTGTCTTTATTCACATAATAATATCTGGTATAAAGGTTCCTTTTATGTGGATGTTGTTAGGTGTGATTGGTTTCCACAAGAGGAGGCAATAAAGATGAAAAAACATATTCTACGAGAAGAACTAACACAATCTATTGGGTTATTAAACGATTCAATGAAATATCCAAATAGTATTTTTTACCAAGGATGGGAATTTCCAACAGAGTTTACCGAATTAGATAAACAAATAATTAGGATGCACTATAATTAATAATTATTTTGCTTTTGCAACACCCATCATTGTTCCAGCCATTGGGAATCCCAAATAAGGTAAATATTCAGCAAAACCTTTTAAACCTGCGGTTCCATCAACATAACCATCTTGTCTGATACGAAGATATTTAACTTGACTTGGAATTAATGTTTTTCCACGAAGTCCTTCATCTTCAGCCGGTGAACCATCACCTTTTGTGCTAACTTTTAAGATTGCCTTAACATTCGGATCAAAAGTTATTGCACTTGTTCCATCAGCTTGTATATATGGTTTATTTTCATCACCAGAAAAATTTGTTGTTATTTCATTTTCAAAAAGATATATATAATAAGTTGTACCATAATTACCAAAATAAGCGGCCTTTGGAACAAAAGTCCCAGCTAATACGGTATCAACATTCCCACCTTCCAGATAAACACCATTACCATCACTGGTTAATAATCCTTTATCTTTAAAAATTAGAATTTGTTTATTTAAAATATCTTTATATCGTGATTGTTGACCACCCAAATATTGAACCAATAAATTATCCAAACCTTTTGTTTGTAAAAATGGTCTATTAGGATCGGTTCCCGGTTTAATAACAATATTTGGTATTGATCGTAATGCTGCGGCACCGTTTCCTGTTAATTTTACTTCTGTTGGTGTTTGTGTCTGACCAGTAGGTGTTGTTCCAGATTGTTCCATCAAATATTGTCTTGAGATTGCGGATTTATGCATCTCAAGAATCCTCGATCTCTCATCTTCTGTTATAATAAATTTTTTCATAAATTAATTTTATTTATAAATACCATTAAGAAAGAATTTTATAAACCAATTGATTTCTTTCTTTCCCAGGACTGGTATAATCTATCCTTATATCTTTTTTCAAGAATTGGTTTTAATTCCCAATAAATGTTCATAACTTTATTTCTACTTTCCTCGTTATAAACCTCACCATAATCCGGATCCTCCTCGGTTTCAATCTCATCAGATTTTTTATCCATAATAAATTCGTGAAGAAGATCCCCAACAACCATTCGAGAAAAACTTTCAAATTTATCAAGTGGTGGTGTAGATAAAATATAATGTGTTAATTCCTTATCAAGATATTCCAAATCATCTTGGGTTAATCTTCTTTTAAGGAAATTAGGTAATTTACCAAACAATCTTTCATCCTGGGATTCATTCATACTTCCACGCCGTCTATGATACTCCGTATGATAATCATACAATTCTTTGTAATATTTCTTTTTTAGAAATGGAATTAATTGCCAAAAAATTTTATGTATAAGAGATTCTTCACGTTCCCAATCATTATCATCAAGATTTGGGTCAAGTTTTCCTACTTTATATTCGGTAATAAACTCATTTAAAGAATCACGTAAGTTAATATCAAGATATTCATCAAAAGAATTCATTAAATCATATTTTTTATTAGTATGAATGATGTTATCAAGAATATCAAAATCATTATTGGTCATCCTTCTTTTAACAGAATTGGGGATGAGGTTATAGAATTGTTCTTCCGTTATAATAATTTTCATAAACACCACCTTTCCATTAGTTTATCGTGTTTCGACATAATATAATCGGTGAAATGATCCTTAACAAATGTTTCCAGTGTTTTAAAAAAATTATCATCAATAACATCGTCACTAATATCCAAAACCCAATCAGCGTCAGTTAAATTATCTTTAATATCCCTCAAAACCCAATTAAAAAAAACTTGTGGTGTTAAATCACAAAAATCCTCATCCTCAAAGATATAATTAATTGACCAATCAACAATTTCTTTTATTCCTTGATATCTACGAATAAGTGAATTTTGATTTTCAGTGATTATTATTTTCATACAATAATAAATATATCATAAATCAATAATTGGTTGTTTCCTCACCATCATAATCATCATATTCTTGTTTGGTTATTGCAACCGGATGATAACCCAATTCAAATATATCCTCAATAAACTTGGTTTCATTTACCGAACCCAGTTCGGTTGCACCAACCCCAACAACATCACCACCGGAATCAACAATCTTGAGATAGTTATATACTATATTGTTCATCGGTATTCTTGAATGTCGCCAAATGAATCACCATCAATAAATTCCGATTCAAGGTGTTTTATAACTTCACTAATGGCCTCGGCCTGAAGTTTGGGGGTTTTCTCGGCTCTAATCGTTAAAGCAACCCCACCGGCCAGAATTGCGCGAATCATCTTATTATCCAAATCATCATCGGCCATAACATCAAAGTAGTATCTGCCGTCATTAACGGTTACCGTGATTCCAACATTAAATTTATTTGTGTCCATATTACAAAGATAATAAAATGATTTAAAATAGAAAACCTTTCAAAAAACGGCGGCCAAAAAAGTTGTTTCAAAAATCACGGACGAAGTCCGGGTTCGGTTTACACCCCCATTAAGAAAGGAAGAATTTTAATTAGACCCACCTTCTTGCCAGACCTTATATAATTTATCTTTATAATGTTTTTCAAAAAACGGAATTAATTTCCAATATACCCCAAAAACCTCATCCAAACTTTCATCATTATAAACTTCACCATAATCCGGATCATTCTCGATTTCAATCTCATCACCTTTTCTATCAAGAACAAAATCGTGCATGGCCTGTGAAATAACATTATAAGAAAATTGATCAAAATTTGATGACCAATGTAATTTATCGTGAATGTTTTTATTTAATTCCCCATCAAAGTATTCAAAATCATCCGGTGTTATTCTTCTTTTAAGAAAATTAGGAAATTCCTTAAATAACATTTCGTATTGAGATTCTGTTATAATGTATTTCATAATATTAAAATTTAACTTTTTGTTTTATTGCTTGAAGTCCTTTTCCTTTGGCCTCAATCCAATTGTCTTGTCCTTTAACTGAGTAATAATATTTTCCATCACTTAATTTATAATCATACGCTTTATCATTTGTTGTATTAATCTTTTCATTTGATGATGTTTGTTGTTGAGGTTGTGTCTCGGTGTTTTGATTATTAGCGTAAGTATGTGATCTCCAAAAATTTTCCCACTGTTCTTCCGAAAATCCTTGTATTGTCTTTTCAAGTTGTGGTTTTGCTTCAGTTAAAGCTCTAATAATTTCACCCAACCAAACTTTTTCTTTATTACTGAAATTATATTGACCACTATATAGTTTATTTAAATTACCTAATATATTATCTAAACCACCTGGAGTTCTTGCGGATTCTATGGTTTGTTTTTTTAATGGTCCTAATATTACTTCTTTATAAATATCCATATTTGTTTTACCAGTAACAATATTAACTTTGGAGAACTCTTCCTCACTCACACCATACGATCTTGCGAAAAGTTGTGTAAATTCTGAAAATGGTGATTCTTCATATAAATTAAGAATCCTTCTTCTTTCTTCTTCTGTGATTATAAATTTTTTCATAACAATAAGTATTCCGAATTTTTGGAAATTTTTCCCAAAATTTTTTTTTGAAATTGGAGGTTAACTTAGAAAGGGGGGTCGTGTTTTAGAAAAGATAAAAATTAACAACTAGTATCTTCCCACATCTTTACAAGATTATCGTAGTATTCTTTATACATTAAACTTTCCACTTCTTCTCTTTCGGAATAATCATCATCACTATCATCTTCTTCCTCATATTCATCATCAAAAAAACAATCTTCGTCTTTATAGAAAAAACATAATCCTTCACTAATACAAAAATCGGCATATTCCTCACCATCCTCAAAATTACAAGGGTCTTGAATATAGGTTTGATACTCAATAATATCCCTAAGTTCCTGGAGTCTTCTAAGTCTCTGTAGAAGTTTATTCTGTGATTCTGTTATAATGTATTTCATATATGAATAAATATATTGGTTTTATATAATTGGGGGAACATAAACCGGATTTTCCCAAAAATTTTTTTTTGAGAATTGGGTCTTTTTTAGAAAGGGGGGTCTTGTTTTGTTTGAAATAAAAAATTATTGATTATTATCCACACCATACAAACGACCGGAATAATAATCTAAATCATCATCGTCGTCTTCGTTATAATCATTACATCCTTCACTGTCAAGTAATTCAAGATACTCGTCTTTAATATATTGAGAAAAATTATTTCTAACCCAACTATGTATTAAATCTATCTGATTAGTATTAAGTTCAATTCCCAACTCATCCGAATTATCTGATACTTGTCAAGAAACTTCAGTAAGAAATTCTGAAAAGACATAATCACATACATCTGTATCATTACGAATAGCCTCAATACCATTATCAATCAAATCTTTTATTGTTTCTTTTCTTCTTAGAAAACTAATATTTTTTGATTCATTTATTATATCAATTTTTTTTAACTGGTACAGAGTTTTTTTCATATTAATAAATATTCCGGATTTTTATAAAAATTTTTCCAGAAATTTTTTTACGAATACTTCATATTTGGGATTGACCCCCCTTTTTCACTGTCAAAATGTCATATATGGGGGGGATACGGGAGGGGGGAGGGGGTAATACTGTCAGACCCCCCTATACCACCCCAGTTATTAACAAGGAGAGGGGGTATCTGTCAAATTGTCATTTCAACTTATCAAGATCAACTTGTGGATAAAATTTGTTAACTGCAAGTTCAATTCGGTCACCATCTTCTTTCCATTGTCGAATAAAAACTGGATCCTTATCATTGTTAATATCTTCTTCGGTAAAACCTTCAAACATTTTATGTTGTAATCGTTCCGGAAGTAACTTGTAGTAGTTATTTAACATATGTTCCATCTTATTGTTATACTCATAATTATAGTCATCCCTATACTCATCATCAACATATCTACTTAGGTAATAACCTGGTTCATTTAACATTACATCAATTAGATAATCTTTCCCAACATAATGTCTGGGGAATGTTGTATTGGTTAGATCATAAAACTTATTTAGGTCAAATACAATATCAACCATTAACTTGGTTGGACTTGAATTGGAATATTCTCCATCAATTGAAATGATGAAGGGGTATTTATTCTTAATTAACTTTGTTAGTATTTCAAGTCCCTCATCTTTGGGTTTTGATTCATCTTGTTCCTTAACAACATTAACCTCATCTTCAATGTCCATCTCCCCAATTATTTCCGTGTTATCATCCAGGGATTCTTTCCATTGGTTATATTCCTCTTCGTTATTAAATTCCTTTAATTGTGATTCATAATATTCCCCACGATCATCTTGGATCTTTAGGGCAATACCTTTCTTAATTGGTTGCCCCTTGATGATCTTATGTATTTGTTCTTCAGTTAAAATATATGTTCTCATACCTCAAAATAATCATCGATAATGTCATGCACCTCTTCGTCCTTATCGATTACCTCCCAATCATAGGGTTCAATGTCATCGTTCATTCTTAATGCATTTAAATATTCTTCATCAATATCACCCTGGACATATGTTAAAAGGTCATTGGATCTTGTTGTTCTTATCCTAATTTTTTCAACAACAACCCAATCAACAGGTTGTCCCCCCAGTTGTGGTCTATCAAATGTTTCATTCTCTGGATCATTATTGACCAGTAAGTAGTATAGATATTCAATATCCAATCTTGATAACTCACTAAGTCCCAATGGTCCGGCGAGTTTCTTTTCCAATTGGGATCCAACTATATTATCATAACATTCAGTGATGTTATCAAAAGTTGTATTACCCAGGAGTCTATATACAAATTGTAAGTATTTCTTTAACTGAGAATCACTTACCTTTTCAAATGTTGATCTTTCCATAACAATAAATATAAAGATAGTGATAAAATAATATACATACAATTTGTGTATCCCAAAAATTATTCATATCTTTGTATTATACTTAACAACGGTTGGGGGAAGGTTGGTTCGACTTCTATGTTTTTTGGAGTCGCAGAGGGTGGATTCCAGCCTACCTTATAAAACTATAAGACATAAAAAAATTCCCCACCCATTTGAGGGGGATTAGAAAATAAGTTGTTAAATTCATCTTGAACTTTACAAGTCACCGGGACTTTGGACAACTAATTCCCTACCGTGGGGAAAATGAATTCTATTAATAAATATCCCCATTGTTTGGAAAGTCAATACTTTTTTTTATATTTACTTTTCTATTTGGGATCTTGAATGTGTTTGAATATTATATGATATTGTTGACAGATCTTGGGGACCGGTTATTTCCCCAGCTTTATATAAGTATTCTATAATATCACCCATATCAGTATTTACCAGAATGTTTACCCTTTGGTTTAACTTGGTTCCTTTTATTACTGTTTCACGGTAAACACAAGTTCCGGAATACTCATTATGACAATATGTCACAGTTATGGTGTCGGCTGTTTGTGTAACCTGGGGGTTGAAAATGTCTAATACTGATTCCATATGTTAATATTTTGTTTATAAATATTTGTTAATTTACTTGATTTTGTCAAAATGTCAGTCGTGTTTTAAATACCACACAATCCCCTCGTCCATATTCTCCCACTTTTCCCCACAATATAGTTACCACATTTTACCACCATAATTGGTCATATAAAACTCAGAACATCAATTTTTTCCCTCTCCTGGTATCTGTATGACCACTTTTTTTACTATATCTATTTCCCCGCTAAAATGGTATAGTTATTGTCCATTAGCCAGGGACAGACATTTATGTCGTTAGAAGAACACTTAATAGACAATCTTCAACCCCACTTTAGTGGGATCTTCAACATCTGACCCTTCAAATTTACACATAAAATAACACATAGTAAATAAAATCAAAGGTGGTAAAAAGTGGGTATCTTTTATATCATTTTAACCAGGTGAAACCTGACCATACAGATATGGTTAGTTACCCCTCTCATCACCACACCAAAATATAATACCATATTGTTCTTTCATACAATTCACCTTAATCATAATATATTATATCTCTATGAATATAATTTAGAACACCTCATCATTATACTATATGTGTTACCATAATTGTATATTCACCGGTCACAGTATAATGGGGGGATTTTACCATTTACTCTTAAACCCACAGTCAAGATTGGGGGAATGTTCAGTCAAATACAGTGTTCAGTGTCACTGAAGTTTAAAATAAACTGAACATACTTTTTACAATAGTATAGGATTATGTTAATACTATTTTACATTATGATTTAAGATATGTCCTAGGAATTACCACATATCATTTATAGAGATGTAAGTATAAGATTAAATTATGAGACGAGTTCCGGAACGGTAGTGTAGGACTATGAGGCGAATGAATTAATCTTATACTTCACTACTTAATCTTTATCTTATATGATTTTGCTTTTGGTTGGTGGTGATACTCTACAGGTGTTACAATTCTACCTAATTTAATTTTATTACGTAGTGTATCATATTTATTCCTAATCTTTTGATATGTTCTATGGATTTCCTCTGTGGGATTTTCTTTTAACCTCTTTAAATCAAAGTATTCTGGTATTAGAACATCATTTATACCCACGCTATATGTTTCTTTCTTTTGGAATCTCCCATCATCTAATACATCATAGTCATTTGGGTTAACGTTTGGTCCTAACTTATCGTATGGGCTTTCTTTTACGTTATGATATATTTCCGGATATTCATTCTCTAACTCCGAATATATTAATACATCTTTAAATGTATCGGCAATATGTGTATTTGGGACGAAGTCATTTATCTTTGTGTCCGCTTTTAGAGTTTGTTTGATATACTCCCTGATTGTTTTATCTATTGTCTTGAAGGTTTCTTGGTTTTTGTTTTCACAAATATAAGAATTATTTTTCATTAATATCCCCTTTAATTTCTATTCTATAAAATTTACCTGAATTAGTTTCTTTATCTAATTTTTTTCTCACGTTATAACCATCATCTTTTAATTTATTTAAAAGGTTATTAATTATTTTAATATCTGTTGTGGAATCTTTTGTATACACATTTCCCCATCTTCTTGTTGGGAACTTTGGTTTGATGAATGTTTTTTGATCTTTATCTTTATTATTATAATCAAATAATTCATCCATTGTTAATGTCCTCCACTGGGTTGTTTCTTCATTAATAACCCCCATCATTGTCTGGATCCTTGATATTTGTTCTTGTAAGTTCATATATAATTAAATTAACCCTTGGTCTTTTAATCTATTTAATTTTCGTTTATATTCAATAACCTTTTCAGGATAAACAAACAACACACCTTTAAATTCAAATGTGTGATTATCAATTAAATCATCAACATCAAAACCTGGCCAATTATCAAAAAATTCAATATTTTCGGTCCTATATTCACCGTCACCATCAAAATTCCAAGACCTAGGTTTTATAATGACATCAAGGTCATTAACATCTTTAATCATTCCTGTAATGACAAGGGGTGCAGAACCAAAGATAGCATATTCCCCATTAGGTAAGTTATATGTTTTTAAAAGTTCCAATAAAGTATTAAGTCGTTTCATTTAAAAAAATTTGTTCTTGTAGGTTCATATTACTTTTCAGTCAAATTCAGTTAAGTATTTATATAACTTTCTGGTGCGGTCTTTAAGAGTTTCATAGAAGTAATCCACAAGTTCATTATATATTGGTTCAGAATCTAAATCTATATGGTCGTGAATGTGTAAATCCTCTACAATTACCGAGGCAAGTGCATAATTAAAACTATGGAAAGTATACTCCGGGTCAAACTCATTTTTGACATATCTATAGTTTTGATCTATAATAGATTTAAGGTCTGAATAATCTATTCTTCTTAATAGATAATTCCTAATCTTATTTTGTTCTTGTGGACTCATATTAATAAATACTTAAACCACATTATATTTTTCATATGTTTTACAATAATCAATTATCCTATCTTTATAATGCTCAAATAATCCATCCTCAAAAACCCTAATAAATTTCCAGACTTTATCAATAGGTATAGATTTAAACCCATTAGTTCCTGTGGCAAGTAATGATGGAACCATATAAGACATATGTGATTTCATTTCGGTTTCACCTATTTTAGGAATAATATAAAACCTATCAATTGTGTTTATATATTTCTCAAAGAAATCCTCTAGCTCTTCCAGAGTATATCTTCTTCTTATTTCTTTTGGTAAGGTCTTCTCCATTGGTCTCTCTCGTGTTTTTTAAATTGTAGAATTAATTCATCTCTATAATGGTCACTTAGTGAGTTATAGAAGAGTTTATACATTAATGAGTATTCAAACTCGTTATTCCAAATATAATTAAGATTTCTTAAAACCAATTGGTGAATCATACGATTTAGATACTCATCCCATCTTTCATTGGGTGGAAATAAATCACATATGTTGTAATATATAGGTTCTGACATTCCTAATATTAAATTAAAAGAATGATCTAACTCTTCCGGAGAACATCTTCTTATTATTTCTTTTGGTAAATCTTTATACATTTATATTTGATATTCTCTGGTTAACGAATCTTCGTAGTAATTTAATAGTGGATCATAACAAATATTTACCACTTTTTTTATATCGTCGTTTGATTTACAATTAAACATAGGTTGAACATAAAGTATAAATCTACGAATTATATCTTCTTGATAAGCACGTAATTTTTGATCTTCTGGAAGTGCTATAGGATGATAAGGTTTACCATACCAGGTTATTATTTTATATATACAACTATCTAATTCTTCCGGACTAAATCTTCTTCTTATTTCTTTTGGTAGTTCATTCCACCGTTTTTTATTTTCCTCTACCATCAACATAACTCTATCATATCCTGGTTAAACTCTTTATTAAACCAATTAATAAAATAATGTTTAAAATTACCACCAAAAACAATATTTAATTTATTAATAATTTTTCCATTTAACAAAACCCTTTTTTGGTCAAGATCTACAGCGCAAAACGTAAAATTTGTCCCAATATTATAGTAATAATATCCCTGTTTTGTTATGTGAAATGTTACACTCTCCTTTGAAAATTTGGGATAATTCATTTTCATAAACAAACCAACGGCATTTGTTATTTTATCTTCTTTGGATTGTTTAGTATTTTGTTCACCACTCATAAAAACAAAGATAAAAAAAATCCCCCAGTTTTACAAGTGGAGGA
>JACCDX011507168.1_pt1 | contig 22957 bp, 17 predicted proteins | sample 7449681 | NCBI WGS metagenome assembly JACCDX01 (sample SAMN15323450, study PRJNA562643) | freshwater metagenome | isolation source: river surface water | place: USA:Blue River Watershed | collected 2017-08-18
GCTGGTCAATAAAAAAGGTACGACCTGGAGCGGACTGCCTGATGCGACCAAGAACGCCGTCACTAGTGCTACCACCGCCAGCAAGCTGATGATCGATAACCCCAGCGTGATCAAACGCCCGGTGCTCTGCAAAGGCAAGACCGTGCTGGTCGGCTTTGATACCGACACCTACGAAGAACATCTCCTCTGAATAGCCCGACTCTGCCCATGAGCAAAACCCTCGCCCTCACCGAAGAACTGATCTCGCTGCACTCCGTCACGCCGGCTGACGGCGGCTGCCAGCTGAAAATGGCCGAGCGACTCGAGCCGCTCGGCTTTGAATGCGAGACCATCGCCTCGGGTGATGTGACGAATCTTTGGGCGCGTCGTGGCACAGCGCAACCGTTGCTGGTTTTCGCAGGTCACACGGATGTGGTGCCCACCGGCCCGCTGCAGCAATGGACCTCTGATCCTTTCACACCCACGCATCGTGATGGCAAGCTCTACGGTCGCGGTGCGGCCGATATGAAGACTTCGCTGGCTGCGATGGTCGTCGCTGTCGAAGAATTCGTCGCAGCGCACCCCAACCACAAAGGCTCGATCGGTTTTCTGATCACCAGCGACGAGGAAGGCCCGGCCATCGATGGCACAGTCATCGTCTGCAATCAGCTCAAAGCACGCGGCGAACAGCTCGACTACTGCATCGTCGGTGAACCCACGTCGGTAAAACAAGTGGGCGACATGATCAAGAATGGCCGCCGCGGCACAATGTCAGGCAAGCTGATCATCAAAGGCATACAAGGCCATATCGCTTATCCGCATATGGCGAAAAATCCGATTCATTTGGCCATGCCCGCGCTCGCTGAGTTGGCCGCGACCGAGTGGGACCAGGGTAACGAATACTATCTCCCCACCTCCTGGCAGATGTCGAACATTCACGCGGGTACCGGTGCCTCGAATGTGATTCCCGGCGAGTGCGTGGTGGATTTCAACTTCCGTTTTTCTACCGCCAGCACGGTCGACGGCCTGCAACAACGCGTGCATGCGACGCTCGGCAAGTACGGCTTTGACTACGATCTGAAATGGACCGTTGGCGGCCTGCCCTTTCTGACTCCGCGTGGAGAACTGAGCGATGCGCTGAGTTCAGCGATCAAAGCCGAAACAGGGCTGGACACCGAACTATCAACGACCGGCGGTACCTCGGATGGTCGCTTCATCGCGCAGATCTGCCCGCAGGTGGTCGAATTCGGACCCACCAACGCGAGCATTCACAAGATTGATGAACACGTTGCGGTGACGGAAATCGAGCCTCTGAAGAATATTTATCGGCGCACCCTGGAAAACCTGCTGCTCTGATTATTGCTCAATGGTTTGTGTCCGCAGTGAACTAATTTTCTATCGCTGCTACCAACCCGGCTCCTAGCATCCAACCGGAGCCCCTGTGAGCTTTTCGACGACCTCGCCTCATCATTCCTATCCCGCCACCACAACCACAACGACAAACACGCAAACCACCACCACGACCACCACGGTGACCGGATCGCAGACCACGTCTGCCACGCCCACGATCGGCAGTCGGGCAGTCGGATGGCATGCGAAGCAATTCAAACTCGAATGGGGAAACCGGACGGACCAACACAAATACCTGAGCATCACGGGACTGCCTGCAGTACATGCAGCGGTCATCAATAATGACTGGGATTTTGCCATTGAGGCTTTGTGTCCGGACGACATCGGGCTGCCCTGGATCCCGCCAGCATCACAGCGCACCGCAAAAACGAACAGCCCCTACCTGACCTCAGCCGATTGGGCGGCAAAATTACCAAGCCTTGATCCGGAGAAGCAAAGAGAGGCCATCGTCCAGATGGCGACCGACCGCGGCAGCAAAACCACGGTAAACGGCGCGGGCTCTTTGTATGGCAGTAATTTGCTGACGCTGTGCCTTCAGTTACCCGCCCCGGCGGATTTCATGCAAAAACTGATCAAATTAACGACGGACCTGGCGCCGCAGTACCTGAACCTGCCGGATGCCAACGGCTGCACCCCGCTGTACATTGCCGCCCAGCGAGGCGATGCAGAGCAGGCCGCCTCGCTGCTTGCTGCAGGCGCTGATCCGCAATTACCCTGCGTGTTTCGTTCCAGCAGGGACGATGGTGATGAATTACCGGTCATCAGCCCATATATCGAAGCCTTGAACCGCGATGACAGTACGGTTTTCGAGCTTTTTCTGGAAAAAATTCTCGCTTCTTCCGGTTGGGAAAACGATTACCCTGCCTCTGAAGATCCTCTGGGGCTTGCGCATTGGGTGTCGCAAAGAGAAGAGGCGGATGTACGCACACTTTCGCAGAAATTCAAGTTCGTCAAGAATGCGATGCATAACTTCGACGATAAATCCGGGACAAGTATCGTTTACCGCTGTCTGACAAATCACGCTCAACTCGATGAGGACGTCACGCCTTTATATCAAGGTTGCAAGGAATATGCTGAAATTTTCGCCGCTGCCGTGTCCGGCAATGCCGATAATTTTTTTAACGAATTAAATTCGCTTTTGAGTCAAACCGAAACAAGCTTCATTGCAACCCAATTAATTTACGTTTTTATTGACCACAATTCGCCGTCGGATATCAAACGTTTAGGAGAGGCCTGCCCGAATGTTACCAATAATATTGTTGAGTTCATGCAATACGTTGATATAACAAAAAACATTTCACTCGAAAAATTTTCGGCATTTATCGAGATGGCATGGCCTCTGATAAAAGAAAAACATAGCGGGTATTTTGAGGTATTGACAACTAGGGCTGACGATCGGCACATCATCCCATTGATAAGCTTACCCAACTTCACTGTGAACAGTTTTTCGGCAAGCATCATGATGGATCGCGCATCGCTCACAAGAAATACAGCAGCTTTTGACTTCGCCGCAGCCCACTCCTTTACGTTAAAACGATTACTCTCAAGAGTTGAGGCCGACAAAGATTTTCAAAATAAAAAATCTCTTCGCGCTGCCGTCAAAAACACGCTTGAAGCTGGTAGCCTCATCTGGTTTCAAAAATTCCTTCAGGCAGGTATCAACCTGCAGAAACTCCTTGATTCTGATGATGAGATACTGCCACTGATGGCTGACCTCAGTCCGAACCTTTTGACGACTTGGCTGCAGGATCTGCAGTTCAGCATTACTGAGCAGACGATCGATATGGCGCTAACGGACGAGGGACGCGCGGTACTTGCTACTCTGATGGAAGCTCAGAACATATCGCGCCCGGCCGATCTTTAAGTACTTTTCAGTAGTTGTTCCCAGAAACTTCAACCGGATTGTTGCCCCCAGCACAATCCGGCCCCCGCATTGCTACCGACTTCTGCTTCCCTCACCACGTTAGCCCCCATCGGGGCCCTTCTCCCCGCGGAATCTCTGCCTACCAGGCCTTTACGGCGTGGTGCGCGTTGAAGTGTGCGCGGGGAGTTCAAGGAATTAGCCTCTCCACCACCTGATTCGCACCCATGAGGGCGTTTAACGGCCACAGCATACAAATATTTTCTTTTTATTATTAAATTCGTTGACATAAAGTTGTCTAGTTGATAATTTGATCGCACAGTGTTGCATTTAGACACTCGGATTCGCGTTCAATTGCGATGAATATCGCCATTGACGTTGCACAAAGGGAATTTTCTTATGCAAATCGAAGGCTTTCAAACGGGCAAGGATGCTTTGAGGATCAGAGGCGCTGCGTGGGCATTCACCACCCGCAGGGTGCCCGTCGATGCGGCAGCCGTGTTGCTGCCACCCGTCGGCAAACCCGAAACCGGCGATCTGGTTCTGGCGGTTGTGGATTCCCTTGGGCAACACTCCGGCCTCCAGCTGCCCAGCGGTCGACGTATGCAAATGTTCCCGGGCGACGAAATCGTGGTGGCCTATGGCAACCGCTATGCATCGAATCAATTCGAGTCCGAGGTCCCGCAGACGCTGGGGCCGTGTCACTTGTCTGCCGGAGGCGGCATCGCATCGCGCGTCACCTCCTGGCACATGAGGATGAAGAGTCCGACGCAGATCACCCCGATCGGCCTGCTGGGCGACGATCAGGGTCGGCGTATTAATTTGCGCGACTATGCGCTGCCGAAGCTGACCCGCATCGGGTCACCCCACCTCACCACGATTGCCGTCGTCGGCACCGGCATGGATTCGGGCAAAACACAAAGCTGCGCCCATCTGGTACGCGGCCTGATCGCTGCCGGACTCAGAGTGGCCTACATCAAAATTACCGGCACAGGGGCCGGCGGAGATACCTGGCTGCTCAAGGATGCCGGGGCCTCGCCAGTGCTGGACTTCACCGACGCCGGTATGTCGACTACCTACCTAGCCCCAATCACACAAATCGAATCTGCCCTGGTGTCGCTGCTGGCGCACGCCGCCAATGAGGGTGTCGATGCCGCCGTCGTGGAAATCGCCGATGGTGTTTTGCAAACCGAAACCTCAGCGTTGCTGAAGTCCGAGGTATTCGCTTCGCTGGTCAGCGGTCTGATGATGGTGTCACATGATTCGATGGGTGCCAGCGCCGGTGTTCACTGGCTAATGAAAAACTCGCAGCCACCGGTGCTAGCGCTGAGCGGAATCATTTCTTCGTCGCCGCTGCAGACGCGGGAGGCAGTGCAAGCACTCGGACTGCCGGTCTACGATCGTCCCAGCCTGGCCAGTGCCGCGAATGCGCTCGAGATACTCGCAGGCGCGCAACGACACCGCGAGATGTTGGATAGCACGAACTCTTCCCAGCCGACCCGATATGCGGATACCCATGGAGACGCCAATGGAAAAGAATACTCTGATCACGCCGTCCGGATCGCTCAACCATGGATGGCGACTGCCTCAGGGCCAGCTCCTGCGCCGGGCGCTGCGCAGTAATCCCGCTGACGAATACCTGCTGTACAGCCCGGCCGGTGCCTCGGTCGACAGTCCGCTGCTAGTGGTGATCGTCGGCGTCAGCCGCTACTGGCAACAACAAGTCGCTGAGTTCGTTCCTGCCTGCGAACGGCTTGGGGTGACGCTGCTGTCCCCCGGTATGGGCGGAACGACGCGGGATGCTTACCGTAGCATCGGCCGTCAGGGCAACCGGGCCGATATCTTCCTGCATGAATGCCTGCGGGAGGCGAGCCTGCTCACCGGTATCGATGGCACGCGATTTCGTTTGTTTGGACACTCGTCGGGCGCGCAATTCGCCCACCGCTATCTGATGGCGCATCCCCATCGTGTGGAGCGTGCGGTGATTGCAGCAGCACGCTGGTACACCTTCCCGGACACCACGCGCAAATTCCCCTTTGGCATACAACCGACGAAACGTTTGCCCGATCTCGCGTTCAATCCCGAGCAGTATTTGCGCGTGCCGGTCACCGTGCTCGATGGCACGCTGGACACCGATGAAGAAGTTTTTCGCAACAGCGCGGTGATAAGCGCCCTTCAAGGCAAACATCGACTTGCACGCGCGCGCCACTGGGTGGCTGCGATGCAGAAACAGGCGCAGGCGCATGGCATGCCGTCGATGGTCGAGCTGATTGAAATCGAGGGAATCGGCCATCAGTTCGGTGCGTTTTGTCGTGAAGGCCGCCTCGTCCAGCGAGCATTCTGGTCACTCTTCGGGGCCACGGTCGATGAGGAAAGCACGATCACCACCTGCCAATAGCCCGCCTGAGTAGCAATACCTCAGCGCATTCGATCCATCTTTATTCAATACTGGCAAGGACACGCGCATGAAGAAAAATTCTGAGTACGGCGATTGGGAAATTCCCGAAGACGAAGCCGAAGCGAGATCGATGGCGCACTCGGGTACAGGGCCGGGTGTCCGTCCCGTAAGTATCAGCAGGCGAATTATTCGATGGCTCGTGGTCTCGGTGACCGTCGCGATGCTGGCGCTTGCGCTTTGGATTTTCAGTCATCACCGCACGCAGAACATCGTTTCGCGCAATGCTTTTGTGAAGATGGAGGTGACCGAAGTGGGCGCCCGTTTTGACGGTCGCATTGCTGCCGTCGAAGCTGCACCAGGCACGCGAGTCAGTGCGGGACAAGTCATTGCCCGCTTAGATGACAGCCATTTGCGTGCGCAGGAGACAGAAGCCCGCGCCCATATCGCATCACTGCAACGCTCTCTGGTGCAAGAGACAGCGGCGATCGAACTCGAACGCCAAACGCTGTCGGTGGCACAACGAGAAGCGAGGGCACGCGCAGACGCCACGCGCTCTGAGGTACAGGCAGCGAAAATTCGTATCGCAGAAACGCAGGAGTTCTGGCGTATTCGGAATGAGCTTTTCAAAAGCGGCATGATTTCGTCAGAGGCATTACGCGAAGCCAATTTGAGAAAGCAACTCGCCCTGGAACAACTGACAGGCGCACAAGGCAATGCCAATGCTGCCGAAGCGGCCGTTCGGAATGCCGAACTCAACATCTCGGGTATTGCGATCCGCAAGCAGCGACTGGGGATACTGGCCTCGGAAATCAATGCAGCACAAGCCAAGCTGGCGCGCGTGCAGGCAGATCTGGAAGCGACCGTGATCAAAGCGCCGACTGATGGCGTCATCGTTCGCTGGCTGATCAACACGGGCGGATCGGTGAGAACAGGCCTTCCCATGGTGCACATGGTGATCGGCGAGGATAGCTGGGTCGAAGCCTGGATCGATGAGGATGAACTCGATTATGTTCGCGTCGGCGGTCCCGCGATGGTGACTCTGTCTTCATTGCCGGGGAAACAGTTCGCAGGCGTCATCGAGCGCATTGGGGTGACCACAGATTTCGAGGAAGTTGTCACGGCGGTTCCCGAGCCACGTAACACCCGCTTACGCGCTGCGCCGATCATCGCCGTTATCATCAGACTGTCGAATCCACCCAAATCACTGCTACCGGGCTTGTCAGCTATCGTCGACATTAACCGCAATGGCAGCTGATCCCATGTCGGGCAATACGGTGGCGTCCAACAAAACACCGGACTCGATCGTGACTGAACCCCGGAGGCCATCAGTCAGCGGGGAGAACGACCAGTCTTGGTATGCTGAATTTATCCGCGTTCTGCGTGGGAAGGGTTACCTGTCAACCTCCGACCTGACGGTCCTGGGCATGGTGGCCATTTTGTCGCTGCTGGCGTTCACCGCCCGTCTATTGCCAACGCCCGGATTGAACATGCTTGACGGACTCATCCTGAGCCCGCTGCTCAGTCCGCTGGCCAGCCTGGGCCATTTCCTTGATACCGTCATCACGCTCGAGTGGGTGCCCATAGCACAACGGCACCTCGTGATCTACCTGATGCTGCTGCCGACAGCAGCGCTCCTGATTACGCTCGCACGCCTGACCTTTGGCCTGCGGGTGCTCGGCTTTCGCTCGGTGCTGATTGCGGTGGGATTTCAGGAAGTCGGTGTGCTTCCCAGCCTGGTGCTGATTGCCGTCGTACTCGGTGTCATCGCCATCCTTCGTCCGTGGATGCGGCGTGTACGGCTACCGCTGTACGCCCGCATCTCGATGATTCTTGCGATCACCGCCTGCATCCAGATTTTTTTCCTGCTGCTGGGTTCCTGGCAGCGATCGCCGGCGATTTTTAATCTGGCGTTTTTTCCCGTGATCATTTTGGCTCTGATGGCCGAGGGTATCGCCGGAACGATGGATCAGAAGCGGCCGGCCACGGCGGCATGGCGACTGGGCTGGACGCTTGCGCTTGCCCTGCTGCTGTACGCGCTGATGAATTTTGGGCCTTTTCTGAAGCTGCTGCTGCGCGCCCCCGAACTGATGCTGCTGCAGATCGTGGCCATCGTGCTGGTCGCCGAGTTTCTGGATTTCCGACTGCTTCAGGATTGGCAGAAACACGCGAGTGCAATGATTTCGCGACACGCACCGGAGATGTTTCCGCTGCAGATAGAAGAACGTAAAAAAAGAGTCGCTATCGTTCGCAACAAGACCTCCAACGGCACGATCGGGCGTCTCGGGCCGCAAGTTCGCGAGAGCGAGCGGCAAATCTCGCTGCAGCATCTGATCGATGCGCTCCGTGAGCAAGACTACACGGTAAAGATCTTCGAGGGCGATATGACGCTGCTGCGGGAATTGCGCAAATTCCTGCTACCTCATCCGCGTACCGGTGCGCCCGGCGGCGTCGTACTGAACATGAGCACCGGCATTCAGGGCGTCGGACGTCGGGCGCATGTGCCTTCGCTGCTCGAAATGGCCGGTATCGCTTACACCGGCGCTGATCCTCTGACCGAAGCCTGCCTGTGCGACCGCTTCGCCCTACTAACGCGTCTGCAGGCACATGGGCTCCCCGTGCCGGACTTCAGGCTGATGAATTTTTGGCGTGCCGAGCCACCGCCGGATCTGCTGTTTCCTATGGCACTGCAAGGTCGCGACGATGCGGATGACACACGACTGATCGTCAGAACGCGCCAGGAGTTTTCCGGTGCTTTGTCGCGCCTGATGGCAGTGCCGTCCCGCGGCGTTCTGTGCGAAGCATGGCTGGAGGGGACGATGATCAGCGTGGGGGTACTGGGTAACAAGCGCCTGCGTTGCCTCCCCATCGCATCATCGACCCGAGACGGACAACCCATCGACTGTCCGGCGACGCTCGACGCGCAGCTCGCGTACCGCTGCCGCTCACTGGCACTGCGCACCTTCCGGTCATTAGGCTGTCGCGACTTTGCGCGGGTGGATCTGATGCTCGATCGTGATGGCCAGCCTTGTGTGACGGGTGTCCACACGAATACCATTCTCGAAAAACACGGCGCCATGGACATCATGGCGCACGCGGCAGGACTCAGCCGGGAGCAGCTGATCACTGCGATTGTCGAGCTCGCTGGCGAACGCTGTGGGGTCGATCACAGCAATCTTACTGACACAACCACCGATGCGCCCCTCGCAATACCCCCGAAGGCCACGTCGATCAGGGCGCGCGCATGAGGCAGTCAAACCGGCGCCATCGTCCGGACCAGCACGGCGGCCTCATCTCGTTCTGCCTGCAGCTATGGGTCGTCATTCTGACGCTGACATCGGCTGTTGCATCAAGCGCAGAAGCAAGAGCGGAAGCAAGGCAGGCAGCGAACGAAGCGAGTAATTTTGCATGGCACCCGCCCGCATGCCGCGCTGATCATGCACGTACAGCCGCCAATGATGCGGTGCCGGGCGCAGCCGTCTTCATCGATGTGGCGCAGGCGCGCAAGGTGCTGACCACAACCGGTACCGGGCGTCTGGAAATCCACAGCCTGCAAGGCAAGCCCCTGACCGTTCATGTGTTTCGTCCCAGCCGCTTCAGCGCGCGAACGGGGCGCATCTGGTTCGTGATGCACGGCACCGGTCGCGACGCCACGCGCTATCTGCAGCAGGCGGCACCACTGGCAGAGCGCTATCAGGTATTGGCGCTTGCCCTCGAGTTCTCGCGCAAGGATTATCCGAGCGGCGATGCGTACACCCTCGGCGTGGTCAGTGACGGGCGCGCGGATGCACGCGCCGCGGCCGAGGGCCGGTGGCGCAGTCCGCTCAAAATGCCTTATGCCGAAATCGAGCAGACGTTCAGTGCGGTTCGGGCGGTGTTGCAAAGTCATCAGCCCGGATATTTCATCTTTGGGCACAGCGCAGGCGCGCAGTTCGTCCACCGTCTGCTGACCTTTGCGCACTGCCCGCGCGTTCTGGGTGCTGTCGCTGCGAATGCCGGCTGGTATACCCTGCCAACGATGGATAAAAGACTGCCGCCCTTTCCCTACAGTCTGCGGGGAACGCCGCGCGAATTTCACGATCCGCGCTCGCTGCTGGCGGCACCACTCACCCTTTTGCTGGGAACAAGGGACACGCAAAGCAGCGAGGAGGACCCTCACCTGCGCGCAAGCCCCGGTGCGATGGCGCAGGGCTCCAACCGACTGGAACGCGGCAGGTTCTATCATCAGCATGGCATCGAGGCTGCACGCCATGCGAATGTGCGCCTCGGCTGGACATTGCAACTCGCCGAAGGCGCCGGACATGAGGTCGCTGAAGTCATTGCACCGGCAGCGCAACGGCTGTTTGCACCTGTGCCTGAGATAACGCACAGACCGCAGCATGGACTGCAGCGTCTCCCGAAACATCACCCGCAACATGACCTGAAATATCACCAGACGCCCTCCGCTGCGCTCTCCTCTGCCGCTGACGGCGTGCAGACTGTGCGCGACAGCCACCTGCTCAAGCCAAAGCAGCATCCATAATTTCCGCTCCCGGCCACGAAGTTTTGTCGCGCAATCCGGTATCCTTGCGCCTTTCGAACTCTCAGACCCCGGCCATCCCGGGGCTGCCGCGATGTCAGCACCCTTCCACACCCTGCGCGACCTGCTTCGTCACGCCGTCACCCGCTTTAACACCGAAGGCTTGTTTTTCGGCCACGGCAGCAGCAATGCCTATGATGAAGCGGCCTACCTGCTGTTGCATGCACTGAAACTGCCGCTGGACAAGCTCGATCCTTTTCTGGATGCACGGCTGCTGCCCAAAGAAACCGAGACGCTGATGGCACTGATCGAGCGTCGTTGCAGCGAGCGCCTGCCGGCTGCCTACCTGACCAAGGAAGCTTTTCTCGGTGACTATCGCTTTTATGTTGACGAGCGCGTGATCGTGCCGCGCTCTTTCATTGCCGAGCTGATTCCCGAGCAATTTCAGCCGTGGATTGCCGATCCTTGGTCAGTAGCGAATGTGCTGGAGCTGTGCACTGGCTCGGGCTGTCTGGCGATCATGCTGGCGGATGCATTTCCTCATGCTGCGATTGATGCAGTCGATCTGTCGGCCGATGCGCTGGCCGTAGCGCACCGTAATGTCGAGGACTACCAGTTGTCGGACCGGCTGTCCTTATTCGAGTCCGATTTGTACGCAAGGCTGCCTGACAAAAAATATGATCTGATCATAACCAATCCGCCCTATGTGAACAGCCAATCGATGCAATCGCTGCCAGCGGAGTACCGCGCTGAGCCTGCCATGGCGCTCGCTGGTGGCAAGGATGGGATGGATATCGTCCGCCGCATTGTTGCTGGCGCGAAGGAAAGGCTGACTGATCGTGGCATTCTCGTCGTCGAAATCGGTAACGAGTTTCCCAACACCGAAGCGGCTTTCCCCGATCTGGAACTCACCTGGCTGACGACCAGTGCCGGTGACGGATCGGTTTTTCTGCTCACGGCGGATCAGCTCTGATACGCTGTTGAACGACACTGGATCCCGGCGCAGGCCGGGATCCAGTGTCGTTTGAATTTTATGAAACCAGTCTGTCCTTATCTGCCTCCATGATTCGCCTTCAACAACTCAGTCTGATGCGCGGCACCAAGCCGCTGTTCGAAAACACCGATCTCACGCTCAACCCCGGTGACAAGATCGGCCTGATCGGTGCCAATGGCGCGGGCAAGTCCACGCTGTTCGGCATGCTGCGCGATGAACTGCATCCCGATCAGGGCAGCATTGATTTTCCGCGCAACTGGCGCGTGGCGTATGTGGCGCAGGAGACGCCTGCACTGGAACGCGCCGCGATTGACTATGCAATTGACGGCGACACCACCCTGCGCAAGCTCGAAAAAGAACTGGCCGAAGTGGAAGCCATGACCGATCAGGATGCCGCCGGACACCGCATGGGCGAACTGTACGGTTTGCTGGCCGATGCGGATGCTTACACCGTTCGCTCGCGCGGCGAACAATTACTGGTTGGCCTGGGGTTTTCGCAAGAACAAATGACGCAACCGGTGTCCAGCTTTTCCGGTGGCTGGCGCATGCGTCTCAATCTCGCGCAGGCACTGATGTGCCCGTCCGATTTACTGCTGCTCGATGAACCGACCAACCACCTCGATCTGGATGCGATCATCTGGCTCGAAGACTGGTTGAAGCGCTACACCGGTACGCTGATCGTGATTTCGCACGACAGGGATTTTCTGGATGGTGTCGTGAACGTGATCGTCCACATCGATGAACGCAAACTGAAACGTTACTCAGGCAATTACTCCTCGTTCGAGCGTCAGCGCGCCGCGCAAATCGTGCTCGCGCAAGGCATGCTGGAAAAGCAGCAGCGCAAACAGGCGCATCTCCAAAGTTACATCGATCGCTTCAAGGCCCAGGCCACCAAGGCGCGTCAGGCGCAGAGCCGCATCAAGGCACTGGCACGCATGGAAGAGATTGCGCCTTTGCGAGCTGCCGCTGAATTTTCTTTTGAATTCCGTGAGCCTTTGCGTGCGCCGAATCCTTTGCTGACTCTCGAGAATGTCGCCATGGGCTATCGCGGCACAGAAGGGAGTGATAAACAAATTATCTCTGGCGTTAATTTTTCGCTGCAGACCGGTCAGCGCATCGGCTTGTTGGGCGTCAATGGCGCGGGCAAATCCACATTTATTAAAACCGTAGCCGGCGATTTATCCTCGCTGGGCGGCGTGGTCAATATCGGCAAGGGATTGGTGATCGGCTATTTCGCACAGCACCAGTTGGAAATGCTGCGCGATGATGAATCGCCACTCTGGCATTTGGTGCGGATCGCCCCGGATGTTCGGGAACAGGAACTGCGCAATTTTCTGGGCAGCTTCAACTTTCCCGGCACCATGGTTACCAGCCCCATTCGCCCGTTTTCTGGCGGCGAAAAAGCCCGACTCGCGCTGGCGCTGATTGTCTGGCAGCGACCGAATCTCTTGCTCTTGGATGAACCGACAAACCATCTCGACCTCGAAACCCGCGAGGCACTGACCGACGCACTGGCTCAGTTCGAAGGCACGCTGATGCTGGTCTCGCATGACCGGCATTTGCTGCGTGCCACAACCGATCAGTTTTTAATTGTTGCCGATGGCAAGCTCACTGCATTCGATGGTGATCTGGACGATTACAAAGACTGGCTGTTCAAGACCAAGCTGGACGCAAAAAATCTGGCGCAAACCGCACCGGCATCCGTCAAAACACCTGCCATCACAGTCAAAGCACCACAGCCTGCGCTCTCTGCAGCGCAGCGCAAACCCATCGAGGCAAGAATCAAACGTCTTGAAGAACAGATGGATCGGCTCACCACACAAAAAGCGACACTCGATACCCGGTTGGCCGAGCCTGACATCTATGAACACAGCCGCAAAGATGAGCTAAGGACGCTGCAGGAAGAACAGGCAAACTGCAGCAAAGAGCTCAATGCGCTCGAGGCAGAATGGCTGGAGCAACAGGAAGCTCTGGAAAAGACCGCTGCCTGACTCGCTACCCACAACGTACAAGGTTTGGCATGAACACGAATTCAGATGAGGCAGCACGTCCACTCGCCGGCATCACGGTACTCGATCTCACCCGGCTCCTGCCCGGCCCCATGGCTACCATGCATCTTGCCGACATGGGTGCCACGGTCATCAAAATCGAAGACAAAGGCGCAGGCGACTACGCTCGAACGATGAGCCATGTACGCAATGAACTATCGCAGCTGTTCATTGCCGTCAATCGCGGCAAGCAATGCATTCGGCTTGATCTTAAAGACGATGCCGATCGCGCGGATTTCCTTGATCGCGTCAGACAAGCCGATGTGCTGGTCGAGAGCTTCCGGCCCGGTGTGATGCAAAAACTGGGGCTGGGTTGGGAGCTGCTCCATGCATTGAATCCCAAGCTGGTGATGTGTTCGATCAGCGGATATGGGCAGACGGGACCGCTGTCGCACGTCGCTGGCCACGATATCAATTACCTGGCCTACGCCGGTGTGCTCGCACAAAATACTGATTCAGAGGGTCGCCCCGTACTCCCTAATCTGCAAATCGCTGATCTGCTGGGCGGCGCACAAAGCGCCTTGCAAGGCCTGCTTGCGGCACTGGTCGCCGTCAAGATGGGCGGCGCAGGGCGTTGGGTCGATGTGTCGATGACCGACGCTGCGTTCGCTCATCATCTGATGCCTTTGTTGGCCATCAATTGTTTTGATCAAAGTGCGCCACCCGCACGCGATTTTCTTACCGGCGGCCTTCCTTGTTACAACATTTACCAGACACAAGATCAGCGTTACATGGCCGTGGGTGCGCTCGAACTCAAATTCTGGGAAAGCTGCTGTGATGTCCTGCAACGCCCTGATCTGAAACATCATCACTGGTCACTTGGCCAGGTCATTGGTGGCGAGGATGCGATGGCAGTGAAAGTGGCACTCGATGGTATTTTTCTGCAAGCCACTCAGACAGAATGGATACAGCGGTTTGCAGCAGTGGACTGCTGCGTGTCGCCGATCCTGACAACTGAAGAGGCTCTGCAACACCCGCATTTCATTGCCCGCGAACTATGTCATCGTGAGCAACATCCTACAGAAGGTATTTATTGGAAGACTCAGGCCTCCGTAAAATTCAGGGCATAACAAAAATAAAGGAACACGGCGCACTGAATGGCTACTGATTGCCAGCCTGTGGCAAGTGATCGACTGATTCCTGCCGAGGGCACGTCAGTTTCTCATTTTTCAGGATATTGCCATGACCCCCTCACCGTCTTCCTCGCCGTCCCGAATGTCTCCGCAGGCAAATCACCAAGTCACGGGACAAGCTTTTTTTCAGCCTGTTATACGCGCACAAGAAAATTTAATTTTTGCGATAAAAAACATCCATGAGGACGAATTCGATCGCTATTTTGATCAGGCGCTTCTGGACGGGGCTTCGCTGAATAGCGTCGATGAACACGGCTTTTACCCTTTGGAGCTTGCGGTTATTGAACGGCGTCCGCGTATCGTAGAGTCGCTTCTGGCTCGCGGTGCGCCACTCCCCGTGGTTGCTGAAGATGGCTTCGATTTGGTCATGCTGGCGGCCAGTAACGGACATTCGACGATGCTGGCCGTCTTGATAGATTCCGGATCCATGATGAGCGATGCCCAGGACAGCCAAGGGCTGACGCCACTTCATTACGCCGTGATGCACGGTCATCTGCAAGCTGCCATTACCCTGATTGACCGGGAAGCTGATATCGACAAGTTCACAACGGATGTCCTCGATGCGCAAATCTGCTCGGACACAGGCATACCGCCATCACTTGCGGGAAGTGGTTGTACGCCGCTGATGCTTGCGGTTAGCACGGGCAATCTGGCAATGGTCGACCTGCTTTTGTCACACTATGCCGATGTGGACGTGGGCGCCATTCACCCGCTTGAAATAGCGGTCATCAAAAATGATGTCGCAATGATTGGATTATTGATTCACAAGGGAATTGATCCGAACAGAGTCGTGACGACGCATGGCCAATCACTGCTGAGTTTGGCTATTGAAAATCAGTGCAGTCTGTTGTGCATTAAAAAGCTTCTGCCTCCGGGCACCCTGCTCCGCGATCATAGTGACACCACGCACTCCCCCTTGCGGATTGCCACTCGAACCGGGCAGCATGAGATTGCAGCCTACTTACTTTGCCAGGGAGCACAAGCCGAATTCCTCGATGAGCCACTTCAGACGACCTGGGAATTCGCCAGCAATCTGCCCGACCAAGGGAAGATGACTCAAATTCTGGTCGCGGCGCGCAGCGACTACGCTGTGAAGCTTTTTATCCAATCCAACGAGGATTTAATTAATCTTTACCATATGGCACGCCACCCTGTGGCACTGGCTGTTCGCGGATTTTTCCTCGAACTGCTGACGCCGCTCGTGGCGGCACTGCATCCTAAGCAAAACTTGCTTCACCAGCTCACACCCGCGCAGCAAGAACTTGAAATCGCTTTTTCTCTGATGCGAATAAATACGCCAGAAACCGCGGTGACATCTTCCCCGGAGACGTTCTTCGCTGGCATCATCGCGGGGTCGCCGGAAAGACAATTTATTCAAAGTATTCCTGAAAAAATAAATACGCAAAAAAAAGAAATTTACGAATGGTCGAAATATCTCGTTGATAAAAAAATGATGAAAATTTCAACGTATTTTTCGCGACATTTTCTGGTATCGATGACGGCTGACTGCCCCAAGGGTACCCAGCTGTCAACCTTCATGATGAGAAGACTAAGGGAGAAAGAAGGCTTTCCGGACAATCTCTCGGAAATTATCGTCTCGGCATGGACCGCTGCCGAAAAAAATGTCAACGGGTGGCATCTTCCCGGGGCAAATGCCGGTCGCATTAGCCAATGCAAGGAATACTATGCGATGAATCAAATGGAGAGCGAGCTATTGAGACAAATTCATTCACATCAAGACGATGCTAATGCGTCCTCTTTCAGTAACGACTTTTCCTACAAAGCTTTGGGACAGTGCACCTGGCCTGTCAACCACTTCGCGCAAAATCCCGTCAGTTTTTTACAATTACTGGAAGAAAGCATTGAAAAGCCATCACTCAATGACGCCCAGCTCGAGGTGGCGTTTTGTCTCGCCACCGGATTGACACCCGTTAAATCCCGGGCAATCGTCGCTGCCTGGAGAACTACGCGCCAGGCAGCAGAACGCCGATTCCCACCGAGCGAGATCGAGCGTCGCCACCATTTTTCGTGCGAGATTATGGCTAGCGCACTCAAGTCGCTGCTACCACCACAACAACACTACCCTGATGGCACGCTCGAGCCGATGCTCTTGCGGTGGCAGACGCAACTGCATCACTGGTGTGATGTCGCCTTGGCGGCGAATCACCGTGACGCAAGAGTCATTAATCGTTTTTAACGACGATGGTCGGAAACTTGCCCGATAAATCTTTGGCTTTATCAGCCACAGCAACGGCAAGCTTGCGCGCTATCTGCTGATAAATCTGCGCCACAGGTCCATCGGGGTCGGCCACAACGGTGGGCCGACCCGAGTCGGCCTGCTCGCGTATCGACATCGTGAGCGGCAAGGCGCCAAGAAAGGGCACGCCGAAATCAGCGCACATTTTTGCACCACCACCCTCACCAAAAATCGCTTCCGCATGGCCGCACTGGCTGCACACGTGCATGCTCATGTTTTCGACGATGCCCAGAATCGGAATGCCCACCTTTTCGAACATCTTCAGGCCCTTGCGCGCATCCAGCAAGGCAATGTCTTGCGGCGTGGTCACAATCACCGCGCCCGTGACCGGTACTTTTTGCGAAAGTGTGAGCTGAATGTCGCCGGTACCCGGCGGCATATCGACCACCAGATAATCCAGATCGCGCCAATTCGTCAGCTCCAGCAACTGCTGCAGCGCCTGAGTCACCATGGGGCCGCGCCAGACCATGGGCTGATCCGGGTCGATCATGAAACCGATGGATGCAATCTGCAGCCCGTGTGCTTCCAGCGGCTCCATGGTCTTGCCATCCTTGCTGTCGGGCTTGCCCGACACACCGAGCATCATGGGCTGAGAAGGCCCGTAGATATCCGCATCCAGAAGTCCTACTTTCGCGCCCTCGGCGGACAATGCCAGCGCCAGATTCACTGCCGTGGTTGACTTGCCCACACCACCTTTGCCCGACGCCACCGCGATGATGTTGCGCACATTCGGCAGCAGCTTCACACCAGGCTGAGCGGTATGCGCGACGATTTTTGAATGAACATTCACACTCACTCGGGCCGCACCCGGCACAGCTTCGAGCGCAGCCACGACTGCGGAACGTATGGGTTCGATCTGGCTTTTCGCCGGATAGCCCAGCTCAATGTCGAGCGCCACGTTGGCGCCATCGATCTGAATGTTTTTTGCAGATTTTGTGGTCAGCAAGTCCTTGCCGGTGTTGGGATCAATCACCTTGGACAGTGCTGCGCGAACAACTTCAACGGTCATGCTCATGGTCTCTCCTGATCAGAAGGCGGAAGTCTAAACGAAATCAGGAAAGTGGATTTAACAAAGTCCCGGCATGCACCGGGACTGGTTTTGTGATCTGACAGGCGTGCTTAACGCGTCGCTCAGCACGCTGTTGCAAATCGCTACTTGAACAACACCGCTGATTTCTGCAAGGTCACCCAGATACCATAGGCAAGCGGAATACCCACAGCCAGCCAGGCAAACACAGGAATGATCGCGCTGGACCCGGTGGTCTCGCCACTACCCTGACCCACATTGGAAGCCAGCGATTTTTCGTGCGCGAGCTGCTTTTCGTGTGCCAGTTCGGCATCCGACATAAAGTACTTGTCAGCCACAGGACGAACCAGCAGGTTGGCCAGCAAACCGACGACCAGCATGCCCGCAAGCACGTAGAAAATCGGGCCGTAAATCTGATCAAAAGGAATCTTTTGTTCCAGGCGAATGTCGTGCATGTAGTTCACAACCACCGGACCGAGAATACCGGCGGTCGACCAGGCCGTCAGCAGGCGACCATGAATCGCGCCGACGAATTGGGTACCGAACATATCCGCCAGATAGGCCGGAATCGTCGCGAAGCCACCGCCATACATCGACGCGATCACACAGAAACAGGCGACGAAAATCGGCAAGGATTTCCAGCCGGCGGCCAGTGACGCCAGGATGTAGAGCCCGATACCCAGCACGAAGAAAATCGCATAGGTGCGACGACGACCCAGCTTGTCCGATGACGAGGCCCAAACAAAGCGGCCGCCGATATTAAAGAGCGAAATCAGTCCCACGAAACCGGCACCGATCGCGACGGCACCGGCGATCAGTTCCGGTGTGAGCTTCAGGTCCGCAAATCCCAGATCAGCTTGCCCGATCAGTGCACCACCAAAGGTTTCCTGCAGCATTGGTGAAGCAGCACCAATGATGCCGATACCGGCCGACACATTCATGCAGAGAATGACCCAGAGCAGCCAGAACTGCGGTGTCTTGTGCGCGTTTTTCAGATGCACATGGCGTGTCGCGATCATCGCATTGCTGGCAGTGTTTTGGGGCGGCTGCCAGCCTTCAGGTTTCCAGCCGGTGGCCGGTACGCGGTACGAAAATGCACCGGAGAACATGAAAACTGCGTAAATGGCGGCAAGAACAACAAAGGTTTGCCAAACGCCGATCTCGGTGGGCGTTGCGAACTTTCCCATCAACATGGTGGCCAGTGGCGAACCAATCATCGCACCACCGCCAAAACCCATAATAGCCATGCCCGTTGCCATGCCGCGGCGATCCGGAAACCATTTAATCAGCGTCGACACAGGAGAGATGTAACCGAGTCCCAGACCAATACCGCCGATGATGCCCGAGCCCAGCCACATCATCCACAACTGGTGCTGGTAAACGCCCAGCGCCGAGATCAGCAGACCGCCGCACCAGCAGATCGCCGAGACGAAACCCGCTTTGCGCGGACCCGCGCGCTCAAGCCAGCCGCCCCAGATCGCTGCAGCGCAACCGAGCACCACGAAAAACAGGGTGTACATCCAGCCCAGATCGAACTGGGTCCAGTTGCAGTCCGTTGCAAACAAGGCACGGCCAGTGCCCGCAAGTTTTTCGGCGAAGGTTGTCGCGCCTGCAGCACAGGAGGCCAGCGGTGCGCCATCCTCGCCGATCAGCGCATTGCCCAGCGGCTTCCAGAAAACGGAGAAACCATAAGCCATGCCGATACACAAATGAATGGCCAGCGCTGCCGGAGGTACCAGCCAGCGGTTGAAACCGGCGCCGGCAATCGTGCGCTCTTTTGCCAACAAATCAGCAAGTGCCATAACTCCTCCTCAGTGTCCGCCATCAGCGGTTCTATATGTTGTTTTGTGCAAGTCTCGTGCGGGGGTCGCGATGCCAGAAATTAACTGGCAACAAAACTGGCCGCTGAACTTAGCATTGTGTATGCTATGTCGCAATATGTTTCGGAAGACATAATGTACAAGGTCAGAATTAGTCCCCATTGGGAGATCCGCCGCGACGAAGGCGAAGCGCTGGATACCGCCGTATTGCTCGGTCTCTTGCGCTCCATTGAAGAGACCGGATCCATTGCCCGCGCGGCGCAGGTAGTCGGATTGTCCTACCGCTACGCCTGGGGTTTGCTGCGCAGTGCCGAGGCGCTGTTCGGCCACAGCCTGATGCAAACCGGGCGCGGACGAGGCACGCAACTCTCTGCGCTGGCTGAAAAATTGATCTGGGCAGACCGTCGCGTCAGCGCCCGGCTCTCACCGACGCTCGAGAGCCTCGCATCGGAACTGGAAACCGAGCTGGGCAAAACCGTGGGCAGTTCGACGCAGGCCATACGACTGGATGCGAGCCACGGCTTTGCAGTCGCCGCTTTCCTGAAGCAGGCGACCGAATCCGGCCTCGCGATCGATCTGCGCTACCGCAACAGCACGGATGCAGTCGCTGCTCTGTCGCGCAGCGAATCCGACCTAGCGGGCTTTCATGTGCCGCTGGGTGAATTCGAAGCGCAATCCGCTGATCGTTTCGGCAAATGGCTGGATCCGAAAACGCATCGACTGATTCATCTTGCTGTGCGCACGCAGGGCTTGTTCGTCAATCCCGGCAATCCGCTGGGCATCCGTGGACTGGAAGATCTGACTCGCCCAGAAGTGCGCTTCGTCAACCGGCAATCGGGCTCCGGCACACGCCTTCTGCTTGAGTTGATGCTGCCCAGTCTGGGCATCACGCCGTCGCAGGTGAACGGTTACGAGAACACCGAGTTCACCCACTCAGCGGTGGCTGCATTCATCGCGAGCGGGATGGCCGATGTTGGCTTTGGTGTGCAAACAGCGGCCGAGCGTTTCAAACTGGATTTCATACCGCTGGCACGTGAACGTTATTTTTTTGCAGTGGCGACCGAGACTCTGGAACAGCCGCAAATGCACAAAGTCATTGATGTGGTGAACACCACCAGTTTTCGTGAGATGGTGCAGCAACTCGCGGGCTACGATGCGAGCAACACAGGGGAGATCCTCACGCTGCAGCAAGCGTTCGGTAATGCGGTGAAAAAGTGAGGATCATGCAAGCCATTTCGAAAGAACAGATCACCGGGCTGATACTCGCCGGTGGCAAAGGTACGCGCATGGGCAGTGTCGACAAAGGGCTGCAACTGTTCCGCGGCAAACCAATGGCACAACGCGTGCTGCAGCGCTTGCAACCGCAGGTCGGCGCATTGCTCATCAATGCGAATCAGCATACGGATACTTATGCGCAACTGGGCGCACCGGTGTGGCCTGATGAATTCCCGGGATTTGCCGGACCGCTGGCAGGCTTGCATGCGGGTCTATCGCACTGCGAGACACCTTATCTGGTGACTGCACCTTGTGACTCACCTTTTTTACCCGCCAATCTGGTCGACAAATTATCTGCAGCACTCATCGCTTCGCAGGCTGATATTGCGGTTGCCGTTACTGGAGATGGCCCGACGCAGCAACGTCATCCGGTGTTTTGTCTGCTAGCAGCGCACCTGAAGGATGACCTTGCCGATTATCTCGGCAAGGGCGGGCGGAAGATGGATGCGTGGTTTGCGATGCAGCATCAGGTCGAGGTGCACTTTGCGAATGAAACGGCATTTGCAAACATCAACACATTAGACGAATTGCATACGCTTGGCGCGCGGTCCGCTTCCTCAGACTGAGCTGGCGCTACCCTCTTTGGGTTTGAAATGCTTGTCACTGATCCTGAACTTGCCGCGCCGGTCGCCCATCAGCTGGCGAAGTTCGGAGATGGAGAGCGCGCTCACCTCGTGCATCCTGATCAGCAGCGATGCGGTCACTGGCAAACGACGATGACGAATTTTACTGATGACTGGCGGTGACACTTCCAGTGCACGCGACAGTGCGGCATCATTCTTCAGATTGAGTTTGCCAATCAGCGAGGCCAGCAACTGATCCGGATCATAGCGCTGCGCCGATGCCATCTTCAATGGTTCCATAACGTCCTCATGCAAGTGTTGGGGTCACTCGGATTCTGACAACGTGCATTCAGGCTACCTTGAGCAGACACAACGATGACTGCAGGCAGCTGCCCTGCGGAACTCGGAGCTGCGTCAGCGCAAACGGTCGGGGATCGGCAAGGCCGTTTTGTACTTCACCTGCTTGAGCGCGAAGCTTGATTTGATGTTCTTGATACCCGGTATACGCGTCAGGTTCTCGAGGATGAAACGCTCAAGCGCCTGAATATCTGGCACGACGATGCGCAGCAAATAGTCTTCATCTCCCGTCATCAGATAGACCTCCATTACTTCATCAAAGTGACTGACTGCCTTTTCAAATTGCTCGAGCGCGGCAGCTTCCTGCTTTTCCAGTGACACACGCACGAACACATTCACCTTTAGTCCAAGTGCATGCGGATTGACCAGCGCCACATAGCTCGAGATCACGCCATCGGCTTCAAGCTTTTTTACACGCGAGAGCGTTGGTGACGGAGACAGATTGACCTTGCCGGCCAGCTCGACATTGGTCAGGCTGGCATCCTGTTGAAGGGACTTCAGAATGCGAAAATCTGTAGTGTCTAGATTTTCCATCATATTCTCCTAAATAATTCTATATTTTCAGCATTTTATGTCACCATTGGTCGTTTTCGCGAGTTTTTTCAGTAACACTTGCGGCCCGAAATGCCTTAACTTGGCGCCTTCATAACAAATAGCCTTTCGTGGAGACCTGCATGAACATGCCCAGTCCCGAGCAACTGATCCGGCAACTGGATCTCGATGAGCAGGAAACGGCCGAATGGATCGCCGCACTGCATTCAGTGCTTGAATCCTCGGGGCCGGAACGCGCGCGTTTTCTGCTGTCTCAGCTCTCCAGCGCAGCCCGCGACGCCGGGCTGAACTGGCGCGATGCGCGCATCACCCCTTACATCAATACCATTCGTCCGCAGGATGAAGCCCCCTATCCCGGCGGCTCGGATGCGGTGGCGATCGAAGAAAAAATTGCCGGCATCCTGCGCTGGAATGCGCTGGCCATGGTCGTGCGCGCAAATCGCGCGTATGGCGAACTGGGCGGACACATCGCCAGCTATGCATCGGCGGCCGATTTATTCGAAGTCGGCTTCAATCATTTCTTCCGTGCGCGCACATCCGAATTCGGTGGTGACCTCGTGTATTTCCAGCCGCACTCCGCGCCCGGCATTTATGCGCGCGCTTTTCTCGAAGGCCGCATGAGTGCCGATAGCCTCGCGCACTACCGCCAGGAAATCAGCGCCAAGGCCAAGGGCGTGCAGGGCCTCTCCCCTTATCCGCATCCCTGGCTGATGCCGGACTTCTGGCAGTTCCCCACCGGATCGATGGGTATTGGTCCGATCAGCGCA
>JACCDX011265389.1_pt1 | contig 22954 bp, 17 predicted proteins | sample 7449681 | NCBI WGS metagenome assembly JACCDX01 (sample SAMN15323450, study PRJNA562643) | freshwater metagenome | isolation source: river surface water | place: USA:Blue River Watershed | collected 2017-08-18
GGTTTCAGTTTAAACTGGGATTAGTGGCGGTGTTATTAGGTTACCAGGTGTGGGCGTGGCAATTAAGCGTTTACCTACCATCCCGCGCGCTAACCCAATCCAGTCGTCGGTTACGCCTGATGAACGAAGTACCGTTTTTTATTTTGGTCGGGGTCGTATTTGCCGTTGTGTGCCGGAATGCCACCAGCGGACTTCATGCCGTGTTGGGGCTGGCTGGATTGGTTGGATTTGCTGGAATTTTGATTCGCATTATTAAACAAATTAGGAGCTCGTGATGACATTTACCCCATTGGTAGACCCAATCGAAACCGCCATTGACTGGATTGCGCATGCCAAGGCAACGGTGGCATCACGCTACCCTGATGCAGCGTGTTTGTGCACGGTGTCACCGGATGGGTATCCCGAGGGTCGAATTGTACTGGTCCGACACGCTTGCGCGGATGGCTTTGATTTTTTTACCAATGGTCAATCGTGGAAAGGCGTGTCGCTAACCGAGTACCCCAAAGCAACGCTTAATTTTTATTGGGAATCACTTGACCGACAATTGCGCATTACAGGGGATGTTTCGCCGGTTTCGGAAACCGACTCAGACCAGTATTTTTCGGGGCGACCTCGAATCAGCCAATTGGGCGCATGGGCGTCACTGCAAAGCGAGCCCCTGACATCCCGTGAGGCGCTGGAAGCAGCGGTTGAACGTTACGATGCGGAATTTAAAGACCGCCCAGTTCCCAGACCGCCCCATTGGTTTGGATTCCGAGTCAATCCAATTCGAATCGAATTTTGGACAGAAGGTCAGTATCGCCTACACAATCGGTTTTTATATGTTAAAACCCAAGCTGGAGACTGGCGCTTTTCACGCTTAAATCCGTAACAAACGATCAAAAAAACCGGGGGGTTATTCGCAACGATTTCCCCGCCAGAGAAAATCTTATGAAAAAACAAATCGCACTACCCAATCGATACAATCAACTAAGGTCCTTTGACACGACATCCGTCGACTATGGCCCAACGCTAAATCGGGTGATGGACTTTAGGTTTCCGTTGTTATTTTCTAGGCATTTGTTTACCAAATTGGCCTATCAAAATGAGTCGATACAAATCCCAAAATTGGCAACTTTTTTTTACACCACTCTGATGGGTCATTCCGTGTTTGATCTTACAAGAATCACCCCCGAAAACCCTGACTTTTCACTGAAATTAAATACCATATTAACCGAAGTAACGGGTATATTAAATAAGGTTCCGCTAACTGATGAGAAACGATCGGTACTACATCGGTTTAACGTCCGATTAATGGTGGCCAAAGCGTCCATCTCGTGTGATTGGACCGATGTCAACAATTACTTTAATCGGCTTAATTCGCCCCAAATAGATCCCGAATTATCGTGGTACGAAAACGCCGCCTTATATAAACAGTACAGCGCATTAACCTGTCACACACTCACAACCGTTCAAGCAAATGCTTGGAAAGACCGCATCGCCCATTTAGAGCCGACGTACTGCACCCAGCCCATGTTGTGGGGCCTTTATGAAATTTACAACGCCAAAATGGGCGAGTTTCCCGATCAACACTGGATTAATACCCAGTTTGCTCAACACCTGTCACCGCTAGAAACACAAAGCCTCTACAGCCAAGTGGCCAATCGCGTTGTAAAACAATCGCTAAAGAATCCATTAATGACGGCGTATGACATATCGTCTCACTTTATCCCGAAAGATACCGCAAAAAAACGGTATACAATCGAATTTACATCCCAAAATCTATTCGGTAAAATACCCCCTTATTATTTTGATGTTTCACGCGATGGCGAAAGGTCCTCCTTGGTCACCTTTTTTGCACAATGCGAACTACCCCATCTTTGCCTTGATATCAAACAACCGCAATTAAATGCGGAACAAAACGAGACCCTTCGCAATCAGTTTTTTAGCATTCTTAGGGAAAATGGGTGGGTTAACTCGTCAAATGCGTTAATATTTCCAACCAATGAAACCGGAATAAAGACCGCTTTGGTTGAAAGCCTGCGCCAGTTTTTTCCAGGTATAAAGAAATCATACGGGGACTGCTTAACCCCACAGCTTAATAACGGTAAAAAACGCTGGGATCAAAAACTGATTGCATTATCAGGGTTTATTCAGCACGACGCGATCGCCCTATTGATCAAAAGTCTGCACCACCATCCGCACGGCATTGCCGATTCTACGTTGCATCAGGCGATGATCCAACGCCTAAGCGATTGTTTGCAACTATGCCTAACATGCATTGACATTTCGTTAATGGATGAATCACAGCAAGATCAGGAGTGGGATCAGTTAGCAAATCAGGTATGGTCGCATCTTGATCGTGGACATGACGTGTTACTACCCTCAGGGGCCCCAATACGGGACAACGACACTCAGTCTGCACACGCCATATATGTTGCAATTCGCAACATTGATGATGCCAAAAATGTCAGAGCCATCATTATCAATGGGGGCGAAGCCTGCACCGAATATCACAAAGAATACGACTTAAATCCGGGCGAACTGCCCCAATATTACGCCAAACAAAGCAACATTCTTTCGGTTGATCAAAACAAATCAGACTTGCTGTCGTTGATCCGAATCGCATTGTCATTTCCTTATCAACGCGCTAATTGGTCCCAACTTTACGATAATCCAACGATTCCGCTTACTGACCATCCACAGCCATTTCCTCTTCAATTAATGGGGAGTTGTGCGGTTCATAATTTAAAATACGGCTTAAAGGCATTGTTTGGATTTAACGAGATCGAAATGAGCGATATGATGCGCTCCGTAATGATTGGAATTGACAGGCTATCGACGCAATCCAGCGCAATCGACGACTTTCCGTTACCCCCGTTAAATCCAAACTATTTACAGGTCAATCCGGTGTATCGCAATATCAAAATTGGGACAAAAAAGCTTACAAATTACGACAATGCAATGAAAAACCAGGAATTTGCCTCACGGATTACATCGCTATGCAAGGACTATGATTCCGCTAAAGTTGAATATCTAGCAAAGCAACTGTTTTCATCGACAGATAATGACTTTGAGTCACTGGACCGATTTTGTATTGAACTAAACTACGACCTGAACCATAAAGCAGCCAAAGACCAACCATTAACCAAACAAGAACGCTATATGACCCGCTATGGATGGACGACGACAACCCCATTCGACGACACATCGCAACAGCTTAAGGTTTACCGCACAATGCCAAGATCCGATTGGGACAAATTAAGGGGCCCAAACAAAGATTCCAGCGTTTTGACAGGCGGACATATTGGCGATTTTAAACAGGCACTCAGGTATTTTCTGGGATCCAGTCACGACTCAAAAGTAATGGTGGAATTTACTCTAAATAAGGGTACCGAATCCCAGTTGTTTAGCGCTTCCCTTGCGTTTCCGGCTAAAACTAAGCGCAGCAAGACGCTTCACTGCATCGCCGATCGTATTGGCGGCGATTCGTTTCCAGAGTGTAACGCGTCAGAAGGAACTTCAGATTCAGCAATTGGTATTAAATCTGAATCGGTTGGTGAAGCCGGGTTTAGCATTGGAATAGGCGGCGGCGACGTCCATAGCAAATTTATAACGTTGGTGGCATCCATGGCAGAGGTACACCTGTAAACCCGTTTTGGGGAAACAACATTGGATACCCCGCCGGAAGGGAAATGACGCGCTGACTTAGAATAGATGCCAGGTGATCCAACGTCACGCGAACCGCGTCGGCACCCATTTGCCGAACCCACTCCGACCGCAAAAACCCAGTTAACGTTAACTGACGATAAATAAATGCCGCGTTTGAAACTGGAATCGGCAATTGCGCCAATGCCCCGTACGTAACCAGCGTTCCCCGAGGACTCAACGCCTTTAACATCAATCCGGCGGACGGCCCCCCAACCGCGTTTAGGGCCAACCCGACACTGGCCTGTGGAACAGACTGTTGACCCTCGATATAAATTGGGCCAGCCGGCTGCAACACCTCGGAAACGGCGTCTGGACGCCGCACCACATTGATGATGTGAATCCCCAATTCGGTTGCCCAATAGTTAACCCAGGCCCCCACCGACGAATTTGCGGCGTTTTGGATCACCCCGTCACCGGATTTAAATTGGGTAAGCAACAGCCAGGCCGTTAATCCGTTGACGGCAAGGGTTGCCGCGACGGCATCCGAAATCGCGTCTGGCACCACCCACACTGCCGATTCAGGCAATACCGTTTCCGTGGCCCAAAACCCATACGCAGGATACGGATCGATGCCAATCACCCGATCCCCCACTGTAACCCGGGTTACCCGCGCGCCTACCGATACCACACGACCAACCCCCTCCCGCCCCAAGGCGTACGGCAACGGTGGGTGATAGGCATATGTACCGGATACGATATTTAGGTCTGATGGCAAAATTGGGGTTTGTATGACGGCAACTCGTACATCATCAGGGCCCATTGGCAGTGGGTCATGCACGGCCTGAACGTCAGGAACCGGTCCCGCCTGGGTTAGCACAAAACGGGTAATCCGAGAGAAGCTAGGCAGCCCCGTCATTACTCGACGATAATTTTTTGGTTGTCGATCTGCACCACTTGCCCGCGTCGGATTTTACATTTTTTCCGGGTTTCTACCCGATCATCCACCGACACGACACCTTCTGAGATAAACAATTTAGCGTGGCCACCGGTGTCACACACCCCAGCCAGTTTAAGCAACTTGCTTAACTCAATGTAGTCTTCAGTTAGGGTGTATCGAATGCTCATGTAAGTGCCATGGTACCAGTTGAACCTCTGGTGGAAAAGCCACAGGAAGCCCAATCCAACCCTGTATCCAATCGTCAATCTGACGGTGTTGTTCGGGCGACAGCACCACGCCTTCGGTTTCTGCCAACGACCAGCGACAATCCAGGACAATCATAGTGGCTCCGTCGATTTGAGCCACAAAGGCCAATTCAATCCCGTTCCATTGCCCATGACCCCGATGCGAATACTTAATCGGTTGTAAATCACGGGCAAATAACGTTAGGACGTTATCGTTTGGCAATGGCGTCCAAAATTAATGTGCGTACCAAATCAGGCTTTGCACGTCCCCGCGTTGCCTTCATCACCTGACCCATTAAAAAGTCAGCCGAATTGGTTTTACCGGCTTTTACTTTTTCTATCACATCCGGGTTGGCATCTAAGATTCCGGATACAATGGCGTCCAATTCGCCAGTGTCGGACACCTGACTTAACCCTGATTCCGCCACAATTGTTTCGGGAGATTTACCCGATTCTGCCACTTGTACCAACACGTCTTTTGCGATTTTTCCGGATATTTTTCCCGTGTCAATTAATCCGACCAAATCGGCCAAATACCGAGGAGAAACAGGGGTTGCACCCATTAGAATTTTTCGATCTTTCAACAGGGCATTTAGGTCACCAACCACCCATTTTGCGGCTAGTTTTGCTGGGGCACCACAGGTTAAAACCTGATCAAAATAGGCCGCCATATCAGGGTCTGCAACAATGACATCCACCTCAAAGTCTGAGAGTCCCAACCCAAGATAGCGTTGACACCGTGCCTCGGGACGCTCGGGTAACGTCTTGGCGATATCCGCAACCCAGGTCATATCCAACACCAATGGATACAAGTCGGGCTCTGGAAAATAGCGGTAGTCATGGGCGTCTTCTTTATCCCGCAACAACCGAGTGGACTGGGTGGCTTCGTCATACTGACGGGTTTGTTGAACAACCAACTGACCGCTGGATAACAACTCGGTTTGGCGCGCAATTTCCGATATCACAGCGCGCTCGATACTGCGAAACGAATTCACGTTTTTAACCTCAGTTCGGGTACCAAACTGAGTGGTACCAACCGGTCGTAACGAAATATTAATATCGGCGCGCAGGCTGCCCTCTTCCATGTTTCCGTCGCAAATACCCAGGTATATCAATCGTTGGCGCAAGGTTTCAACATAGACGCGGGCGGCCTGAGGCGATCGAATGTCGGGCTCCGACACGATTTCGATTAACGGCGTGCAGGCCCGGTTTAGATCAACATGAGAATGCGTCGAACCGGCAATGGTATCGGCCCCTTGATGCACCAATTTCCCAGCGTCTTCTTCGATATGAATGCGGGTAATCCCGATGCGTTGCCCATGACCATCCACCCGAATATCCAAATGTCCGTTTAGGCAAATTGGTAAGTCAAACTGGCTAATTTGATACCCTTTAGGCAAATCGGGGTAAAAGTAGTTTTTTCTTGAAAATACCGACGTGGGTTGAATATCACAGTCCAGCGCGAGGCCCGCCATTACGGCATATTCCACTGCCCGTTTATTCAAAACCGGCAATGCGCCGGGCATTCCTAAACAAACCGGGCAAACATTTGAGTTGGGCAGTTGCCCAAATTGGGTTGAACACCCACAAAACAACTTGGTAAACGTTTTAAGTTGCGCATGAACTTCAATGCCAATAACAGGTTCAAACATCATGGTTGCCTCACAATCGGTGCCCGTAAACGGGACGGAAAATCGGTTAACGTCTCGATCGCGTAGGCCGCGTTTAATATGGCTTGCTCGCCCCAAGCAGGTCCGATAATTTGCAAGCCAACTGGTAATCCATCAACCAATCCACAGGGCACCGAAATAGCGGGCAATCCGGCCATGTTTACCGGAATCGTTGCGATATCGGCCAAATACATGGCCAGGGGGTCGCTAGCATGCTGGCCAGCCTTAAAGGCCGTGGTTGGTGCCGTTGGCGTCACAATCAGATCGTACGCTTGAAACGCGGCGTTAAACTCCTGAACAATCAACGCCCGAAGCTTTTGGGCCTTGGTGTAATAGGCGTCGTAATATCCCGAACTCAGAACATGGGTTCCAATAATAATTCGGCGCTTTACCTCCGATCCAAATCCAGTACCACGAGACCGTTTAAACATATCCCGTAGGTTGTCGGCACTCGAATCGCGATATCCATATCGAACCCCATCAAATCGGGACAAATTGGCAGACGCTTCCGCAGGGGCGATAATGTAGTACGTCGACACCGACGCCAACAACGATGGCATGCTAAATTCCGACCAGGTGGCCCCATTTTCGGCTAATAATGCCAGGGTTTCGGCAATTCGTTGCCGCACATTGGGATCAATATCATCGCCAAACAATTCCGATGGAACCCCAATCTTTTTTCCTTTTAAATCAGGATTTAACCGCCCTGCGGTTTCAGTGGGCGGCAACTGGGCACTGGTCGCATCCAAGGGGTCATATCCCGAAATCGCGTCCAACACCAATGCCGCATCGTAAACCGTGGTTGAAAACGGTCCGATTTGATCCAACGATGATGCAAACGCAACCAGTCCGTATCGGGACACCCGACCATAGGTTGGTTTTAATCCCACAACCCCACAAAATGCAGCCGGCTGTCGAATCGACCCACCCGTATCCGACCCCAACGAGACAACGGCCTGATGGGCCGCAACAACAGCAGCCGATCCACCCGACGATCCACCAGGTACCCGATCCAAATCCCATGGATTTCTGGTCATGCCAAAGGCCGAATTTTCGGTTGACGATCCCATCGCAAATTCGTCTAGATTGGTTTTGCCGGTCAACATCACGTGATTGGCTTTCAACCGTTGGATAACCGTGGCATTAAAGGGGGCAATAAATCCGTCTAACATCGCGGAGGCGCAGGTGGTCGGGCGCCCCACAATATGAATGTTGTCTTTGATGGCCATTGGAATACCCGCCAACAACGGTAAGGCGTCGCCGTTATCAAATTGGGCATCTAACGCTTGGGCCTGGGCCAGGGTCTCGTCTTTAAACGTGGTCAAATACCCGTTTACACAGGGCTCAATTTGATTGTTGTAAGACCATAGGTCCTGAATCAAATCGAATACCTTAATCGACCGATCACGAAATCCACTCGCAATTTTTGAGATTGAATGAAGCCGTGTCATTAGTTGATCCTCGGCACTAAAAACGCACCATCGGTCCATGCCGGCGCGTTTTCAGCCAACAATAAATGAGGTTGAGCCACAACCGTATCCTCACGAAGGGGCATCCCAGTGCTAAAGGCCGTGGCCAGCGGCTGAACCCCCGATAAATCAAACTGGTCGATACTCTCCATGTGGCCCAAAATCGACTGAATTTGGGGTAAGTAAGTGTCGCGCAGCTCAGGACTGACCTCAAGGTGCGCCAAATTTATAATGTGATCAAGATCGGATTTTGAAAATGTCATAACCCTCGAGTATATCGCAACTAAGATACCGTGCAAACGAAGGACGGTTTATAGGTGGGGCATAGTGGTGCCAGCAATCTTTGGGTGGCCTTTTGATCAGCACCCCAAAGGGTTTTAATCAAAGCCTTAACATCGTCTAGTACAAAAGAGGTCCACCAGTCCAAGCGACGGTCTCGCGGCGCAGACCAAAACCAACGCAAGATCTTTGTTATAGGCTTTTCCAGGCCCTTCAAAGTGGCATCGATGACGGACAGGATGTCTGATTGTGATTGCGGTTGAACCATAATGTCGCCCGATTTTTCGTTGGCACAAGCATTGCTCGAGTGACTGTTAACAAGCAAAGTGTCTTTAAGCACCTTCATCGCCCATAACGTATCACGTAAAAAAGTAACAACCCCATACATATTTTGCCCATTTTTACCCCGACATTGAAGAAAATTTACGGACCCGACATCGGTATTGGGAAATAGGGAATCCCGGCTGTCTTCGTGTAGTATTTGGCCAAAATGCTGGGCCATCAATTTCAGTTTGAAATGGACGAATTCCGTCTCAACCGTTTTTTGTTTACACTCAAAGCTGAACTCGTGAAGTTCCGCTTTGAGTTGGTCTAAGAATCCAGCAATCTGATAAATGGTGTGTGCAATACTATTAAAATAGTCAACCGATCGATTTTCGATGCCCTCAACAGCCGCCTGTAACCCAAGCGCCCCCTGATACTGAATAATCGACGCTGGTGAAATTTGAATCAATGCCGTTCCGATATCACCCTTAAATTTGTCTGTAAACCTTAGTGGAGAGCCTGTGTTTGCAGCGCGTAACGCCTGCTTAAACCCACCCGTCAATAAGGCGGATTGATAATGGGTTGTGAGCACGTTGAGATAGGGATTATTAGCGTTTCGGATCAACTGAACCAAAGCCCGCAAATTGCCAGCCTCAGATCTACCGCGCGAAGACACCATCATCGATTGCTTTAACGATAATAAACCGTCGACATCCTCTAAGGTTTTAAGTGTAAAGTCAGGTTGAGATGCCCAGGTTTGAAGAAATAAACAACCCATTTGAAATCGTTCATTAAAGTTAATCCGAGGCATATTAATATCACTCACGATCGATGTCGGCAGGGTATTAGCAAAACTGGAAAACCGGAGCCACTCGGTCGCTGTATATTTAGAGGCTATTTCCAAGCCTTCCTTAACATCCATATTTATGGTCTTATACCCCTTGTTAGTTAGAGGCGTAATCGAGATTTTTTTATGTGCCAAATTCAACATTGCCCTCCGATTAATGGGATACGCAACCGACCCCAATGTTTAGGGCGCAGTTTACCATTTTTTATCCGATTGATGGTTAGAAATTTATCGCTGCCTTTAATACCAAGCCGGAAATTTCGTATCCAATTTGTTGTGCACCGCTGGCCTTGCGCTGACCATCATACTCGTCTGTCACGCGTTTGATCTGGCCTTCCCCCGTTAGCACAATATTTTCAAGATATGGATTACCCTTAAATGGCAATACCACATTAACACTTAGCGACCCGATATCCACGGCGTCTTTTCGATCGACCACTTGGTATCGAATGCGATCACCCGTGCCATTTTGGGTTTCGTTTTGTTGCAAGGTGTTTAATGATCGCCCCCAGTTGTCATCTCGGGTATACGTAAAACTCACTTTAAAATTTTCAGTCTGGATCGGCGTATATGCTACCTGTAGCCGGCCCGTATACCCCTGACTAGCGGCATCCGGCGCCTCTGATGTTTGCCTAACCGAATAATCGTATCCGGTGCTTAATCCGGGCAATGGGCGAAACTCAACCCCAACCGTCCCTACTTCTTGAATAAATTCCTGCAATGAAACGGATCCTGTGGTGGTAAGCGAGTCGCGGATTTTGGAATATTCAGCCCCGCTCTTTACGCTGATAAACGAAAACGGCGTCAATACAAGCGAGGCAGAGGCAGTATGGCGGATTTGATTAAGATAATCCGTAAACAACGAGCTGTCCGACTGAAAGGGTTCATAAGACCGCAATGTATCCACCGGCATGTTTAAACTAGGGGATCGCCACTGGTCGATGCCACTGTAGGCATAGCCAATCGACACCGTGATAAACGAAAACGGGGAAATTGAAATTTTGGTATCCAGATTATTGCCCAATCGATAGGTTAATCCTTGAACGGACGCCAGAAGGTTTCGACTATACGTATCCCGGGTAAACCGTCCATCTGCAACATAATCAAACAAATTAAATGGCTTTAATTTGAGGTCAGCCGCCAAGCCATAGTTTTGGACGTTGTCTTGGGCGATGTTTTGGGTGGCACTACTACCAAACCGATGAATCACCCGCTGAAAACTAGTCGAATCGTTAAGCGACTCCTCAACAGCGGCAGACAGCGGGCCCGCGTCGATCATCCAAAGTCCCGGAATACCCAGCATGACCCGGCCTGGGTCAAACCCGAGTTTTTGATTACGTTTGTCATACGGACTTTCCGAATAGGTTTCGTTGCTGGTAATTGCCGTAGCGGTTAACGATGACAATTGTGACTCTCGTTTGGTCTCAAATCCAAACGAATAATTAAACCAATTTAATATCGGGATTGGGGGACGATACCCCAATGACCCACTGGTAAGCTGATAATTTCGCCGACTGGCATTGGACGAACTGGTTTGAGTTTGGGCATTATCAACAGTAAAACTTTGTTGGGTTGAAAGGGAAATTCGGGTCAAAATAAACCCTGGTATGGGCGCAAATGCGTTATACGCTATCGTTTGATTCTCATTCCGGATATTTCGCAGGTCGTCGTTTTCGCGGGTCGTCGTCACCCCAAAGTCATAGGTGGCAAACGAGTTTTTAAACGCACCGACATAGGGGTCGTTTCCAGATGCACCCAAAGCCGTTAAAAGCCCATGTACCCCAAACGTTCCGACCCGATACCGTAAATCCTGAGAAAACCGTCCCTTTTGGCCAAGCAAGGGGCTAAATTCTTCTGAATTAGAAAATGTAAACCCAGTATTAAACCACCCGTACGGCTTAAAATTAGTGTCAAAGCGATAGTTCATTACCCGATTGGGGGTGTTTGATTCCCCATTTACCTGGGTATTTTGCTCTTCCGTTGACGCATCCAAGCTGGCATCTAGGGCCATTGTGGGTTGATAGCGTGATTTTACACCCAGGGCCCGTCGGTATGAGTCGGTAATATTCCAAGATCCGGTGCTGGACGTTAGCGATTCAATTCGACTGGTCGCGTATTCCATCGTCGGCTTGATGTAGGTATCTCCCAATCCAATCACCCGTCGAAATGTAAAATCGGCACCCAATCGATACGCATCAGATGCAACATTACGTCGATTGTATCCATCCACAAATCCGTCGGATGATTGGCTAAAATTTCTTGAAAAAACATACCGAGCATCCGGACCACCGATCGCAAGTGCGGTGTCAGAATTAAAATTATTGGTATCAATTGCATGTCCATTCACCGTTGCCGATTCATTGGTTTTGTCCTGGATGCGCTCGATATATCGAAACGACTGGCTTAATTCAAGCGCATCAAATAACACCATGGCATTTTTGGAGTAAAGATCATTGCTTCGAATATACACATTATCCTTTACATCGGTTGGCGGTACATACTCGTCCGTGCGTTGGTACTCAACCGATGAATACATATTGTCGGCCCGTTTATACTCGATAAACCCGCCCAAAGTCGACGTACCTTTGCGGGTCTGAATCGCCGAAATTGGCACATAGTCTTTGTCGATGGTCTTAAAATTTCCGCGCAGCGTCCATGGCCCCTCCTTAAATTCAGATGTTACCTTTGTAGCCGGCTTAAACCCCCGACTCGCACCCGCTTGGGTTTGCCCATTTGGATCCAAATACCGAAACGTAACCCTTACTTTATTGGTTGATTGGGGATTTAAATTAATAAACCGCAATGTTCCGTTGATGTAGTTAATCGAATATTGCTGATCTTTGGTTAAGGGCACATTGTCCACTTGGACGGTTTCGGAATTTTCAACCAAGCTGCGTTGTCCCAGGTTATATACAGCAGCGCCCCCTTGCCCCACACCATTAAATTCGCCAGATAGCTGCGGCTTCGAAAAGTTATTTTCGGCCAACGATACCTCGGAATCAAACCGCCAATTCTGGCTTAATTGACCACCGAATGTCATCCCAATTTGTTTTTGAGATACATTTCCAGCGTCGGTTTCCGACTCGGGCGCATGATCGTACACCATCGTAATCCGCTGTCCTTTCAACGGATAGTCAGTCCGAATGGATTGAATGGCCGAATAGGGATTAAATTCTTGGCGTTTGTAAAACGTTAATCGAATCGCATTACCGTCGGGACCATAATCAACCGTGTAATCCTGAATCGGAGTTAACTCTTCATCCACCAACCCGTTGTACACCCTAATCCGTTGAATCCCATTCAATTTAACGGGCACGTCCCGAAGGGTAAACTCCAGATTATTGTTGTAATACTTTTCGCCAGTTCCTTGAAACACCGCCGTGGTTTGAAACGATTTGCGATACGAATAGGATATGACAACCGGCGTAATCGACCCCGTGGCCACAGTTAATAAACGAACCTGCCCCAAATAGGCATTGGTCACTTCAAACTCAGTCGGGCTTAATACAACGCCGTTGGCAACCACGCTCATTTTTGCCGGATCGACGATCGGATTTTGGGCCGTGTAAATCGTATTCGAAGTGGCGGTTATATTCTCGGACGTTACCGACAATGTCAGTTCGGTATCTTGCCCCTTCGCCGATTCGTCTAAATAGGTTAAGCCAAAGCTAATGGGCGATCCGGCCTGGCCATTGGCGCTGGCGACTTCGGTTTTAATGGCGGTATACCGGGCTGTAATAATCGATGGATAATGAACAGGATACGAAAATACAATTTTTCCAGAATTATCATCATACGTGTAATCGACAGTATGTTTCAGTAATTTTTGATCCAAATACACCTCCAACGAATCGGATACCAATTTTGAGTTGGTCAGCCCATACGGACCTGGAGAATCCTGGGCAATAATGTCCTCTGTCACATCAAACGCATCGTACACTTGGTAATTCACGGTAACCGAATCCCACATGCCAAAGGGGCGATGCACCATCGAGATTCGCCCCCTCCGATTTTTCATAATGTAATCCACGTTTCGCCGCAGTTTCACCCCATTCAAAATCACTTCTTCGGTACCCAAAACCACCGGCTGAAACGCCAAATCAATCGACATCTCGCCTTCCAGCGACGCATTGGCCGATGGTTCAATTCGAAACCGCTCCTGCTTGCTCAACACCCTTGAAACGTCATGAATCACCGGAGTGGCCTTCCACAAAATCTGAGCCCCAATAAAGTTTTTCTTAGACAAAACCGGAATAAAATCCTCAATCGGATTGGTAAATTCGTATACGATTTCAATGTAATCAGACGCGGCCTTCACGGACGAAAACGTGATATCCCCTTGGTAATAATCCACCGTGTACTCGCGGCCTTCCGTTTGAAGGGTGTTGTTCACCCACACCCGAACCGAGTCGTACAACAGTGATTTAACCCCCACATTGTAAACTTTTCGGCCATTTCCGAATGATTCGTATTTTTTGGGCTCCGACCGTTGCTTACCCATCGCACCCGTGAGTTTAAAATTCGGAAACAGTCCATAATACTTCGCCCCGTTTAAGGCTTTTCGGGTATTGATAAACTCGCCATCTTGGAATTCCGCATCCAGATGATAAAAGGTAAGTTCATGTTGTTGATATTTCACCTGAACATCATATTTTCCGGGAAAATCTGGCTCTTGTTCCACATCGTAATGAACATCCAAATCATCGGCCAATTTTCCATCGATATTAAATCGAAACCGCATATCAAATTTAGGACTCCCAATCAGAACATCCGCTGGCAATTTGGTATAAACCGGGTCCCGCTGAATAATACTCCACCGATTATCCGTGGGCGACATTCCTGATAACTTTGGGCTGTAATCCCGACCACTTAATTTCATCTCGTAATATCCTGAAACATCCAGTTGCGGATACTGGCTAACCGGCCGAGGAGGATATACAAAAAATTCGTCGGTCGGTGGTTGATAGAGATATAAAGGTGGCGGACGAAGTCGCGCTTTAATAGGCGAAACGGAGGCCACTGGCGTGGCTTCTAAGGCCTCGCTTTTGGGCAAGTCGGTCTCGATGAACGCTTTGATTTTAGAAGATCCAAATGGGACATCCGGCCCAACGGCCTGCGACGATGCTGCCAACACGGTTCCGGCTGTATCATTGGCCGGTGGCACCACCTCCCGCATCGGTAGCGCCAATCCCAATTGCGTCACCGGAGGCGGCGCGTCACCGATGTACGGCTCGGTTACATCAGTCAAAATCCAAAGCGATGTTCCATCGGTCGTTAAAATTTGGGTAAATCCGTTCTGGGTAACGCCGACTTCAAAAATCGTACCGGGCAAACTGGTGTGGGTAATGCCAGCGGACGCGTCGGGCGTTGCCCGCAACAATCCGGTATTTGAAACGCTGACATATTGGGGCGCTGCATACCCAAGGGTTCCCATCCACAACCCCATTGCCAATACAAGGATGGTGGTTAGTCGTTTGGCCATAGCAGCATGGCATCTCCATAACTATAAAACCGGTAGTCTAATTGAACGGCTACGCGGTACACATACTGCATGACCTCAACCCCCATCAATGCACTAACCAGCACAAACAATGACGATTTAGGTAAATGAAAATTGGTGATAAGGGCGTTGATCACGTTAAATTTGTATCCTGGGTAAATGTAAATCGAGGTCGCGCCATTACCCGGGACCAACCGGTCGCCCCCCCATGCTGACTCTAAGCACCGGATAACGGTTGTCCCCACCGCGATGATGCGGTGCCCCCCTTCCTTCGCACGGGTGATCGCGCCGGCCACCGATTCTGAAATATGATACCGCTCCTCATGCATGGCGTGTTGAGTGATATCAGATACAGAAATTGGTTTAAACGTGCCGTACCCTACGTGAAGTGTAATGGTCTGCAGATTTACCCCTTTTGAAGCCAACCGAAACATTAAATCGTCTGTAAAATGTAATCCAGCGGTTGGCGCCGCAACCGCACCGGGCTGATTTGCAACCACGGTTTGATACCGATCCAAGTCTGATTTTCCTGCAATTCCGCCTCGAATATAATGGGGAATTGGCACCTGGCCATATGCATCCAGAGCCCGAACCCAGTCTGCTGCGATCAGCCGAACCCGATGCAGAGGAGTCGATCCATCAGCTGGGCAAACCGCATTTTTTTCAACAATTTCTAATTCAAAATCAGGCCCAATCCAAAGCTTCTCGCCCTGTCGCACGCGTTTTGCCGGACGGATCAACGCCATCCAATCACCGTCAGAAACTTGTTGATTTAATAACACCTCGATTGCCGCCCCAGTCTGGCGAAACGCCCGAATCCGAGCTGGGATCACTTTGGTATTATTCATCACCACAACATCCCCCGGTTGCAACAACCCATCCAACTCATAAAAATGATGATGGGCCAATGCGCCATTCGGACTTACAACCAGTAACCGGCTAGAGTCGCGGGGGTCGGCAGGAAACTGCGCGATCCGATTTTCGGGCAACTCAAAATCAAACTCGTCCAGATTCACGCGGGGTAACAGGCCCTTTTAGTTGCAGTAATCTTGAATAATCGATACCGACGCATCGATCCATTGGGGGTGTACGTTCAAACAATCAATTAGCGTAAATGATTCGCCACCTGCCGCCAAAAATGCGGCCTTGCCCGACATCCCAATTTCTTCAATCGTTTCCAAACAATCGGCCACAAATGCTGGGCATACCACGGCCAACTTTTTGATGCCTGCCCCGGCTAACGCCACGATGGTATCGTCAGCAAACGGGGTTAACCATGGGTCTCGCCCCAAGCGGGATTGAAACGCCACGGTGTAACGGTCTTTGGGCAAACCCAAGGCAGCCGATACGCGCCGTGTGGTTTCAAAAACCTGGTGGCGATAACACGTGGCATGGGCAGGAGATGCGCAAGCGCAACAGTCCGCTTGATTCAAACAATGAGTCATTGTCGGATCCGTTTTTCGCAAATGGCGCTCCGGCACCCCGTGGTAGCTAAACAACACATGGTCCGCTTCAGAAACGGCCGCCGCCATCGACGACGCAAGGGCCTGAATATATCGATCGTCCGCGTAAAACGGATTCACCACCCGACAGGTGGTTCCAGCGGGCTGCACCCGTTTAAACTCGGCTTGAACGGTGGTAACCGTCGACATGGCGTAATGGGGATACAGTGGCACCAAAACAAAATGGGTTACCCCCAAGTCAGACAATGCTTGAACCGAGGACGCGATCGACGGGTTGCCATATCTCATCCCAAGTTCAACTGGAGTGCCCGCAAGTTTATCGGCGATGGCGTCTCGATACCGGCGACTCATCACAACCAACGGAGACCCCTCATCCGTCCAAACCGATTGATACGCGTGGGCAGACTGTTTAGGACGAGTGGGCAAAATAGCCAGATTCACAATTAACCACCGAAGAGGGACCGGCACATCTAAAACAAAACCGTCCATTAAAAACTGGCGTAAATACCGGCGCACATCCGATACCGAAGGCGAATCTGGCGACCCTAAATTCACCAACAAAATGCCAGTTTTTTTACTCATTGAAACACAATATCAGACGCATGATTGGGTTACAATCAACCAACCCGCAACCAAACTCATCATCACTTGTTATCTATTTTTACATAATATAAATTTATAACATGGACAGAACAACGCTTATAATCGCCGTCATCGCCACACTGATTGCGGGAGTCGCAACATGGTGGCAAACCCCAAAACCGCCCGATACCACCCCCACACCCCCCATTCGCCAATCCCGTATCGTCGCCCCGAATCAAGACCCCTCCCATTCAGTCGACATGATTTGGGTTCAAGTATCCGGTGCAGTTCATCACCCACAATCCCTTCAATTACCCAAGGGGTCGCGGGTAAAAGACGCCATCGCCGTCGCAGGCGGCACCCTCCGCTCCGCTGACACCCGCAACATCAATTGGGTGGGGAAATTGAGGGATGGCCAACACGTCCGCGTACCCGTCGCAAATCCCCCCCGAACCCAACGGGCCAAGCCCAAATCCCAGCGCCTTTCCAATCCAACCCACGTTGACATCAACGCCGCCTCCGCAACTGAATTGGTTCAGCAATTTGGACTCACCCGTGAGCAAGCACGCGCTGTCATTCAACACCGAAATACATTGGGCCCAATTCGGGATGAATGGGACCTAAACCGTGTTATTTTATCTATCGAAAAAAATAAATAAAATTCGTGATGCGACACCCCTACCCATATCCTGCGATCTTGTGTTAAGATTGCCACTCCTCAAAAAGCGGGATTAGCTCAGTTGGTAGAGCGTCTGCTTGCCAAGCAGAAGGTCGCCAGTTCGAATCTGGTATCCCGCTCCACGTTTATCACCCCCTCAAATTATATTCAGTTAAAAAATTTGCGATTACGTAAGGTGTTTAGTTTATGAAAATTGTTAACTCGTCCAAAGCTGGCAACACGATTTCTCTAGAGATCGAGCAGTCCCCCGAAACCATTCAAATGTTTATTGATAAAGCGTTTAAAAAAGTATCAAAAAACGCCACCCTTCCCGGATTCAGAAAAGGAAAAATTCCAAAAGCGTTGTTCGAGCGTCACTTTGGCCGTGACGGAATGATCCGTGAAGGCTTAATGGATTCCGTAAATGCCGCATACGCTCAGGCTGTTCAAGAGCTGGCTTTAAAAGTGATTGATTATCCAAAAAACATCAAAATCGGCGAGTTCCAGGACAATGCCCCCGTTACCTTTTCTTGCGATGTCGAACTGCTACCTGAGGTCACATTGGGCAATTACAAAGGTGTCGAAATTTCGATAGAGAAACCGTCGGTTGACGATGCTGCAGTTGAGGCCCAATTGGATCGGTTACGAGATAGCTACGCCACGTTTGAAGCCGTAGAGCGTGCGGCGCAGTCCGATGATGTCGTGCGGGTATCGATGAAAGCATCCGTCGACGGCGAACAATACGCGCCATGGACCCGTGACGGGGCCGGAGTTCGAGTCGGGACAGCAAGTTTAGGCATCGATTTCGATAACCATGTTATCGGACTATCAAAAGGTGATCAAAAATCGTTTACATCAGTGATCGCCGACGATTTCCACAATACAGAGGTCGCAGGAAAAGTAGTGGAGTTTGATGTTACGGTCGATGAGGTGCGTGAAAAGCAATTGCCCGAGCTAGATGATGCATTTGCCGCAAAAGTAGGCCAGGTTGAAACCGTAGCAGAATGGCGTATCCAAACCCGAGCCCAACTTGAAAAGCAAGCCGCAGAATCTTACGATGCCGACTTAAAAAACAAGGTCATTGATGCGGTGGTCGCTACCGCAACGGTTGAGGTTCAGGATATCCTTGTAAATCGAGAAATTCAGCATATGGTTCAAGAATTTGAATCCAACATTCGTCGAATTGGATATACGCTGGCGCAATACCTTAAAGCAACAGGAACAACCCGAGAGGCGCTCGAGGAAACATATGTCGAAAATGCAAAAAAACGAGTCGTCGCTGATTTGGTTTTAGCTGCCATTTCAGACGCTGAATCGATCGACGTATCAGACGCCGATATTTTAAATGAAATTAACGGGTGGAATCAGCCTGAGTTAAAATCTGAAAAAGACATTCAAAACTACCTTCGACACGTTAACCTTGATGGATTGAAGTATTCCCTTCGACGGCAGCGAACCCTCGATCTGTTGGTATCGCACGCATCCATCAAGTAAGTCTTGGTGCAGAAAGGATTGCCATTATGGGACTAGTACCAATCGTAGTAGAACAAACTGGCCGGGGCGAGCGATCGTATGACATCTACTCTCGGCTATTAAAAGAGCGCATCATCTTTTTGTCTGAGGCAATAGACGACCATATGGCAAATCTAATTATCGCTCAGCTTTTGTTTTTAGAAGCCGAAGATAGCGAAAAAGAAATCTATATGTACATCAATAGTCCAGGCGGCGTTGTAACGGCCGGTATGGCGATTTACGATACCATGCAGCATATAAAGGCCAACGTTTCGACCATTTGCTTGGGACAGGCCGCATCCATGGGTGCCGTACTGCTAGCGTCAGGCGCTGCGGGTCGTCGGTTTGCGTTGCCAAATGCACGGATTATGATTCACCAACCACTGGGTGGTGCGCAAGGGCAAGCAACTGACATTGAAATTCAAACAAAAGAAATATTGCGTTTAAAGCACAACTTAAACCAAATTTTGGTTCACCATACCAAACAACCAATTAAAAAAATTGAAAAAGACACGGACCGGGACTTTTTTATGAGTGCTGACGATGCAGTCCAATATGGCCTTATCGACGCAGTGATTACCCAAAGCCAAATTGGCAAAACGCCCAAAAAATGACCCAATCCAGCACCCCGACCTGCGCCTTTTGTGGTAAACCCCAACCGCTTGTTAGCACCTTAGTGATTGGACCGGAAGCCAACATTTGTGACCAATGTATCCGGGTTTGTCTTGATATTGTTGGCGAACCCGACACCTCAGCGCCCGCTGCAGATTCCTCCGCCCTAAAGGTTGCGGATACGCCGCCGCCTGTTGCGGCTGGGCTGCAACTGGATACCCTGCCCAAACCCACAGAGATTAAAGCCGTTTTGGATCAGCATATTATCGGTCAAGATACCGCCAAACGGATTTTGTCGGTCGCCGTTTATAACCATTACAAACGGTTGTTTTCAAAGTCCCCGGATGGATACGATGAAGTCGATATCCAAAAAAGCAATGTATTGCTTGTCGGCGCGACTGGAACTGGAAAAACCTTATTTGCCCAAACCTTAGCCCAATTATTGGACGTTCCATTTACCATTGCCGACGCAACCACGATTACAGAAGCTGGTTATGTAGGCGAAGACGTCGAAAGCATGTTGTTTCGCTTGTTGCAAGTCGCCAATCACGATGTCGCCAGGGCCGAAACCGGGATCATCTACATTGATGAAATCGATAAAATATCCCGAAAATCCGAAAATCCATCCATCACCCGCGATGTTTCCGGCGAAGGGGTGCAACAGGCGTTACTTAAAATGTTGGAAGGATCTTTGGTTAATGTCCCGGTCAAGGGCGGTCGAAAAAACCCTCAAGGGGATTTTGTAACCGTAAACACCAAAAACATTTTATTTATCACCGGTGGCGCGTTTCATGGAATAGAAGGCATTGTTCGCCAGCGGCTTAACGAAAAACAAATTGGATTTGTGGCCCAAACCGAAAAAACCGACGTATCCGAGCTAGACATCTTCGAGCATATTCAAGTAGAAGACCTTCAAAAGTTTGGCATTATCCCAGAGTTAATCGGGCGGTTACCGGTGATTGCTCCCTTAAAGGCGTTGGACGAAACCGCGTTATTCCGGATATTGGTGGAGCCAAAAAATGCCATTACCAAGCAATATGCCAAACTAATGGCGATGGATGACATTCACCTTCGATTTGATGACGCCGCCATCCGAAAAATCGCAAAAGTTGCAGTATTAAAAAAAATCGGAGCAAGGGCATTACGGGCCATTGTCGAGCACATCATGCTCCCTCACATGTTTGAAGGGCCTAGTCGGCCTGGATCTCAAATCACAGTTACCGAGGCCGATGTCGACCAATATGCGGCAGACAGGCTATCCAAAGCGTTGCTTACAAAGCTTCAAGGGGATACAACCGCTTGATCTCTAAACCCCACATTCCGCCGTCGATTGAATTGCTTCAAGTTGCGGCAACTCAGTTGGCGGAATGGACGGCTAACCCAAGCCACACCCGCCTTGTTCAAATTGGACTGATTACGTCACTCACAATGTTTGAGGGCGTCGGAACCCCCGCCATAACAGGCCTTAGCCCCCTACCAACTGGGCTCACCATTCGGTGGGAAGGGGGCACATCAGACACGCTAGAATGGAATCAAGAAAGCCCGGGAATGGTGACGTTTGCTCATTATGTTAATCGTCGGGTATTAGGCTATTCAGACACCAATCGAACGGCGTTGCCCAATCAACTAATTTCTAATTTAATAACCCGATTACGGTATTATCTTTCGGCCCTAGAGGTAGTGAATCGGCGACTATCCCATTTGGTTTCATCTGACATCACCAAAACGTTTCAGGGTACCATTGATCCAATCTTTATCTTTGTGTTGCTAGGGGCCTTGCCCCACGCCCAACTGAATGCATTATTTTTGCATATTCAACAACATTTACCCGATGACTTTCAAATTCGAATCAATGGCAAAACAGTCGCCATCAGCAACGTGTTTCAGCCCACCCAAGACATTCGCAATATGATCGAAAAAGTTAACGTTTACCTTGACCTATATTTGTCAAAGTCAATGCCGGTTATCCGGGAAATCACCCAAACCGAAACCGTCAAATATTTTGCAAAATTAATGACAAATCCAACGGTCAACTCTTTGTTAATCAAAGAAATCCAATCGGTAATCAATCAACAAATCACCCCGCGACACACCTTATATGACTATGTCATTCGGTGTCTGAAAGGCGCACAAAATTGAAAACAATTGATCAAATCCGGGACATCCTTCTATCTGAATTCTCACCAACATTTTTGGACATCGAAGACCAAAGTAACCGCCATGCCAGTCATTTCAAAGGGCCCTCAGACGGGCCCACCCACCTCAAGATTGAGATTAAATCGCACCGATTTAATGGGGCATCGCCTGTCAGTCGGCATAAACTGGTGTACCAGGCATTAAACGAGGCGTTTGATACCGGCTTACACGCAATCCAATTGACCTTGCATGAGGACTGCTAATCGGCATTAGGCGCACGCCCGTCATTCGTATCCAGGCATCAATTCAATATATTTGGGCCATGCCATTTTAAAATAGGTAAAATATTTTTTCATTTTATTTTTTTTAATAACAATGTAATGTATCTTGAATCATTCTATTCGAGGAGAGTTCTATTGTGTATAAACATTATTTTACGCGGATTACGCTAACACTTTTTTTGGTGGGAATTTCGGCGTTTCCGACAACCCTTTTAGCAAGCGGATTTTTTCAAAATCACGGCGTATCGGTAAGCAACCAGGCCTCAAAAATTTCGGTATTAAGCGTACCAAACATTGAAATGTGGCGACTTGCGTATACCAGCCTGTCCAGCAGTCAAAACCTAAATGCAGCCATTGAAATTGGGGTTGGGTATTCTCCTAAGGTATTATCTGACAAAATAATACTCGTATCGGATGGTTACAGAGGGGCTGCTTTCGACAATTTTGATGTCTACTCGCTTGATGTTCAGGTGGCTGGATTTTTATATCCACCCGTAACACCCGACGTGATTAACCTATACTTTGGCATCGGAACTGGATTTAATATTTACAATAATAGCGTCGTAAATTCCGGATTAACCGGCCTGACATTTGCCGCCCGAATCGGAACGCGGTATTCACTATGGACAGGCACATCATTTGACGCAAGTGTTGGCTATCGTTACGACATCATTTCAAATGCCTATGTCGATGGCTCATCATTTAAAGTTGAAAAGTCTGGGTTTGATTCCGACGTCAAATTAGGGCTATATCAGCAATTTTAAATCAATACCGCCCAGGCCAAAAATTGCGTCAAGTTGTGGGTTTATAAACTGACACAATGCGCCCAGGCCAAAAAATTGCCTCAACTTGTGGATTTATAAACTGAC
>JACCDX010192122.1_pt1 | contig 22952 bp, 26 predicted proteins | sample 7449681 | NCBI WGS metagenome assembly JACCDX01 (sample SAMN15323450, study PRJNA562643) | freshwater metagenome | isolation source: river surface water | place: USA:Blue River Watershed | collected 2017-08-18
CTTTCACCCACTTGTCCGCCACTTCGCCAGCATCCTTCAAAGCCTTGTTAGGCTTAGGGGCAGGGAAAGCCGCCTTGAATTTGTCGGAACGGAACGACACCGAACCCATATCCCGCAAGGTTTGCAGCACACTTTCAGACACACCGCCATTGTCACCTTTGGTGAACTTCACCCCAAAGTCGGTATCTTTGTCGGCTTTCATAGTCACACCCATCAGTGCGACTTGCAGCACACGCTTGAGAGGCGCGGCATAGACCAGCTTGCCAGTTTCCACCTTGCGGATACGCTTGGCCGACTTGCCATTGCAGATTGTGACCATACGGGCCAGAAGGTTAGCATCCCCCGCCTTGAAGCTCTCCAAAGCAGCGACCACCGCCGGAATAAAGTTCTTTTCTGCCGACTTTGCATCAGACAGGAAACCCAGCACTACACGCGAACCGTCAACAACAATAAGATCGTTAGCCATAGTTTCTCTCCATGTTTCTGGAATAAATGGCACCCTTGCCATTACACTAGGGGCTTGAGAAAACCCCTAGACTAATATCAAGAGATAAGTTTTCCATCCGGCGTCCTATTGCGGAAAACCCCAGTGAAAAGTTCCGCAGGGATATTTTCCCCCTTGTTTAGATGCCTTGCCTTCAGGATATTGCACCTCCACACATCCTTATAATACATCCCACGGGGATATTTATAAAGTTTGATACGGCTAGTCATAACCCAATCCAGCATATGCCGCGCGGATTGTTTATCTTTCATGGCCTATCCTTTCCATTTGCCTTTAGGCAATACCCCCGCAAGGATACTGGCTAAAAGCAAGATTAGGGGAAGGCTATTGCAGGTTATCAATCTGACACTTGTGCAAAGGGGTTTTACTGCCCCTTGTCGCCTTCCCTTTCCCCTTGGATTGTCTGCTATTCTTGACGCTTGAAAACTTTTGTCAGGTATCGCTACCCTTTGCCATGCTACTAGTGGCGCTTATTTTGCCCCATATCCCGCAAGAGTTTGTTTCCCATTTAGTTACCCCTTCTAATCCGGTGTAACCTATCTGAAAACTTCCCTTGCATTGTGTTAGCCTATGCCAAGGCATTACCCACCCTTTAGGCGGTGTATGCCAGTTTTCAAGCCATTGTCCTATGCTATCCCGCCCAAACGTCACTAGGGGAAGGAAACAAGCCTTAGGGTGCTATTATCGCGGCAATCCCCCTTGCAAGGGAAAGCAACTAAGCGGCTTTATATTCACCATGTCAAAGAGCTACTAGGTCATACCTTCCCCGGTCAACGAAAAGGGTCGTTACCCTTTGATCGCCGTGTGGTTCGTCTCTGTCCTAGGGCGCATCCCGCGCCGGGCCGTCTGTCCGTCTGGCCGTGTTTCCTTGGCCGTGACCCCTTTTCCCAAATCCAGTTGGGGATGTAAAATCACATAATGTTTCAATCTAAAAAATATTTTGTAACAATCCGTGATCTACTATCTTTTGATCTTAACGCAAAAGACGCGCGTCACGCGACACGTCATGCGCACACATACGCGCGCGCGTAGGGGCTATGCGCTAGGCGCATACCTAGTGCAGAGAATGCAATAGACGACTGGTATAGTAGTGATTTAGCTACATGCAAGAATCTGAATCTGAACCGACTAGTCCAGAATCGTTGTCAATTCCCTGAAACAAAAGTCACTAAAAAGTGATTTAGTGACATCTGCCTAGTTTTTAAGCACTAGTAACGGAATGTTACAGACTCTGAAACAATATACGTAATCTGTGATGTAATGTTATACTGTAACATACTAGATATTGTGGTCACTGATTGGTGACACCATAGGGAAAACCAAAAATCGCCGCTAAAGCGTCAAGTCGATTCTTTTTGGGTCTGACTACCGGGGAAGGCTTAGAAGCTCTGTAAGGCACCTTCTAGCGCCGCTATGGGGTAAAGGCGTGAATTGCATATCTGCTATGCCTAAGGCGCATAGGTGGACTGTGACATATCCGCAACACGTGTGACATTTATGCAACTGTGTCATATCGGCAACAGGTGTTGCCTATCGGTATCGACCAAAAGTTTATGTGACTTTCTTGCAACATAAACCAAAGTGGTATCCTTTGCTGGGGCTATAAACCAAAGGTATACGCTACGTGTAGGCTACGTATAAACGAAAAGTATACTTCCCCGTTCCTCTTTTCCCCCGATGTTATAACATTGTAAACTACCCCTAAACTTTAGTTATAGATGGTTAACGGCGTGTATACCTTTAGTTTATGCTGCATGTGCATACATGAGAAAACCTCAACAAAACAAGGGGCGGGCATGGGCCAGTGGGGGGTCCCCCGTACGTTATATATGACCCCTGCATAAAATTAGGAAAAATAGATATGGTACAGGGGGTATTGACATATGTGGGCCATATGGTATAACTACCTCCTAACAAGAAGGAGGACCTATTATGGGTTTTGAAGAGTGGTACCACGAGAAGAAAGTTAAACCTAAGCAAGATTGGGCCAGAGTGTCTCAGCAAGCAAAGCAAAAGAAGCTTGACAACAAGAAGTCTAAGAGGGATATCTTAAGAGAAGAAAGTATCAAGAGCCTCGGGGGAGAACCTATTGAGGTTCAGTATGGTGTACCTTTAGAGGAAGCTCTAAGAGACTCTCGAAAAGAACTAGAGTGGGACCTAAAGTATCCTAACCGTGCAAAAAATAAGGGTTTAGACAAGCAACCACGCATTCCAAGAGCTTTTGGGGAAGAAAGAAATGAACTTCAGTATAGGAGGGACCTGTTTCAGGGAGCCAAGGCGAGAGCAAAAGCTCAAGACCTTCCGTTTAATCTAGAGATGGATGACATTGAGATACCTACACTCTGCCCTGTGTTAGGTATAGAGATGCAATGGGGCAACTCCCTTACTAATTTTACCCCTACCTTGGACAAGATTGTGCCTAAGGAAGGTTATGTCAAGGGTAACGTCAAGGTCATCTCCGCAAAAGCTAACCGTCTTAAGAACAATGCTACCCTTGAAGAGTTAGAGAAGATAGTGGCTTACATTAAACAAAACCTATAAACCCTCAAAAGAGGCCCGTAGAGAGCTTCTGGATGGTCTCGGCTACCCTGATATAGGAAAACTCTCAGAGGCCCTCTGTAGGCTCTCCTACGGCCTCTCAGGAGGTATTTGGGTCTGGGGCTAATGGTAACCACTCGAGGCGGGGGCAAAAGTAGGAAAACCTATGTAAGTGAAAATTTCCTAAGATAGGGGGTTGACAAAAAAGACTTTCTCGATATAATAAGAATACTTAATGTATACTTAAGGTGAACCTAAGGTATACCTTTAACCATTATCTCTTATAGTTATTTATGTATCTAAGTATACTTAAGGTATACCCTAAGGTAGGGAAAATTTCTCTCTAAAGAGATGGTGGACTAGGACTTCCTGAAGGAGCCTCGGGGGCAAGCTTAGGTTGTTTTTGTCGTCCCTTAACGAAGTTAAGCCTTGACTTAAGGGACCCTTAATGTATAACTTGGGGGAACTTTGAAGAGTTTCATTAGTGATAATGTGATTGAAGAATTTTATCAAGCTGTTGCTCGAAACGACAACAACTTTGTCTATTCAGTCCATATCCCACTTTCAGATGTGTTCTACGTACGAGAAGCTTTACATCAGGCTCTCGGGAAGAGATACACTCTAGACTACGTTGAGTGGGCTATGTTGAAGGAAGGGAAGATTCTCCCACGTCACTGTTTCAATGCTCAAGAGAAATTGTCTTGGGAAGAATATCCATTTGAGAAAGAAGTGCTATGAGCAACTTTAAGCTAGGTACTCGTTCACGAGGTAACCTTCAGGGGGTCCATCCAGACCTCGTGAAAGTTGTTGAACGAGCTATTCAGATTACTAAACAAGATTTCGTTGTTATTGAAGGACTCCGTACCGCTAAGCGTCAAGCTCAGTTGGTTAAGGAAGGTAAGTCCCAAACTACTAACTCCCGTCACCTCACAGGTCATGCTGTGGATATCACCCCTTGGGTGGATGGTGAGATTAGTTGGGATTGGAAATTCTATTCTGAAGTCCGTAACGCAATGCTTCAAGCTGCTGCTGAACTCAAGATTGACATTGAGTGGGGTGGTAACTGGAAGAACTTTAAAGATGGTCCTCACTGGCAGTTGCCTTGGGCAAAGTACCCAGTGGAGTCTAAGAAATGACCCCCGATGAATTGGTAGGACTAAAAGAAGGTTTTCATGACATGGATAAGCGACTGGCTCTACTTGAGCAAAAGGTAGACCAGATCGATAAGAACCTTCAGAAGATTGCAGATGCCATGAGTTGGATTGCTAAGATTCTAGGTGCTGGCCTGATTGGGGCTGTTGTGACTTGGATCGTACGTGGAGGCTTGTCTGCAGGATGACTTGGTTTATTGGTCTGATTGCCTCCTTCTTTTCAAACCTTGCTAAAGGTTATGCGGTATATCTTAAGGGTAAAGCTGATGCTAAAAAAGACCTTAAGATTGAGCAACTAGAGGCAGATGTAGAAGCTGCTAAAAGGCTCCAAAATGTTAAAGATACTACCACTCGTGATGCTGCTCTTGAGCGCCTAAGGAAGTCAGGTAAAGTTCGTGACTAAAATTTGTCCTAAGTGTCAGGTGGACCTTCCTCTAGGAAGTTTTTACCAAGACAAGACAAGGGGTACAGTCAGGCCTGTTTGTAAGATTTGTACATCTAAAGAAGGACAGTCTTGGAGAAAAACAAACAAAGAGCGTAAGATTACGAAAGACCGAGCTTACAGGGAAGAGAACAAAGAAAAAATTGCGGGTTATCAAAAAGTGTACTACCAAGCTAACAAGCCTAAGTACCTCGAAAATTTCTTCCGAAGAAAGTCCGCAAAACTCAAAGCATCTCCTCCGTGGCTTTCTCAAGAACACCTAGATGAGATTTCCTACATTTATTCTCTAAGACAAGAAGTAAATAGTCTTTCTGACTACGAGTATGAAGTAGATCATATTATACCACTTCAAGGCAAGGTTGTTTGTGGACTTCATGTTCCTTGGAACTTACAACTGTTGCCTAAGGAGGAAAACCGTGCTAAAAGTAATAAGTTTTAGTTTTATTCTCGCACTGAGCGCCTGCGTAAGCACGGTAAAGTCCGAGACTAAGATTAATCTCTGTGGGGAACTACCTTCAGTCTCCACTAGGGATACGACAGAAACTATCATCGAAGTAGACAACTTCAACCAGAAATATATGGCCCTTTACTGTAATGCCCAGCAGCCCCAACTATAAACGTAACTACCGAGAAGAGTATGATCGCTATCAGGGCACTCCTGAGCAGCGTAAGAAGAACGACTCTCGTAAGAAGGCTCGACGCCTTATGGAGAAGCTCGGTAAAGTTAAGAAGGGTGATGGCAAGGATGTTGACCATAAGAATGGTAATCCTCTTCAAAGCCATAAAAGCAACCTCCGTGTGACTTCAAAGACTGCTAATCGGTCTTTCCCTCGTAACGCTAAAGCAGGTAAGAAATAATGGCTAAAGACCCTCGTCTTACTCGTGCTGGTGTCTCGGGTTATAACAAACCTAAACGCACCCCTGATCACCCTAAGAAGTCGCATATTGTTGTAGCTAAAGAGGGTGAGAAGGTTAAGACTATTCGTTTCGGGGAACAAGGAGCTTCTACGGCAGGTGCACCCAAGGCTGGGGAATCTGAGAAGATGAAGAAAAAACGTGCTTCTTTCAAGGCACGTCATGCGTCCAATATCGCTAAAGGCAAAATGAGTGCTGCGTATTGGGCCGATAAAGCAAAATGGTGAATAATATGGACGTTAAAGAGATTGTGTTCGGCCTTGTCCGTCACGTACTGACTGCTGGTGGTGTCTATCTGGTGAACGCTGGTCAACTGGAAATGGCTCAAGTGGAGACCCTCGTTGGTGCTGCTCTGACCGTGTTCGGTGTGGCTTGGTCTGTCTGGCAGAAGAAGAAAGCTCCGGCTGCTGTTGAAGCTGAGGTGAAGTAATGGCTGGCAAAAAACCCGCCCCGAAAGAAATTCGTAAGCTTGCCCGTTTCCGTGATGAAGAAGGCAATGCTATCGACAAGACTCGTCAGGGCAAACTGAAGACCCCTATGGGTAAAGCTGTCACCAAGGGTCCTAAGGCCGTGGCCTACAAAGGCTCTCCGGGTTTTGCCAAAGGTGGCATGGTCAAAGGTGGTAAGTGCCCTAAGTGTGGTAAAGCCACTCCCTGCATGGCTTGTGGTGGAATGACGAAAGGTAAGAAATAATGGCCAAATACCGTAAGGCCTCTGAAAAGATTATCTCCCGTGGTAAGGGTATCTCCACGGACAAGTTGTCTTTGAAGGACGCTAAAGACTATTTCAATGAGCGTGCCAAAGAGACTGGTGCCAAGCGCTTCCGTCACAATGGTCAGGTCTATGACCTCGCTGGTAACAAGATCACTGAGACTGCTCCTGCTCGTTCCTCGGGTGGTGGTTCCTCGGCTGCTCCTCGTCCTAAAGCTCGTCCTGCTACCAGTGCTGGTGGTGCTCAAGCTGATCAGCGTACCTCGGGTGCTCCGCCTGCTCGTCCTGCTAAATCGGGCGCTAAGCGTGGTGAAGTGAATCCTGTTGCTGTCGGTGCAGGCCTTGCCGCTGCTGGTGCCGCTGGTGTTGCTGCTGTCCGTTCTGGTCGTAATGCTGGCCAGCCTGCCTCGACTGGCACTGCTAAGCCTTCTATCTCTGACCGTGTACGTGCTGCTGGTGCTAAGGCTAAGGCTGCTGCTATGGGTGTTCCTACTAAAGCTCCTACAGCCAAAGCTGCTACCCCTGCTGATGTTCCGAAACCCAAGGCTGGTAAAAAAGGTCCCGGTGGTAGTCGTAGTGGTGTTCGTGGCGGTATGGGTGTGGATATCACGACTAACCCGCTTGAGCAAATCAAAGACCCGCTGCAGCTTATGAACAAAGGCGGGATGGTCAGGAAGAAGTAATGGGAAGAACCAACGAAGCCCTATGGGAAAAAGCTAAGGCGGAAGCTAAGTCTCAAATGGGGGGTAAACACTCCGCCCGAGCTATGCAGCTTGCTGGTAAAATCTATAGGGAGAAGGGTGGAAAATATACCGGAGAGAAAACAGAGTCTCAAAAATCTTTGTCTAAATGGACGAAAGAGAAGTGGGGCACTAAGTCTGGTAAAAATTCCACCCTTGGTTCTAAGGCTACTGGTGAACGTTACTTGCCCAAGAAAGCTAGAGAAGCCTTGACAAGTAAAGAATATAGTGCTACTACTGCTGCTAAGAGAGAAGGTACCAAACAAGGTAAACAATTTGTCTCTCAACCTAAAAAGATCGCGGAAAAGACAAGGAAGTATCGTTAATGGCTAGACAACTGACCGAAATGCAACAGAAGTTCCTCGACGTCCTCTTTGACGAGGCGAAGGGCGACACTCTACTTGCTAAGAAGCTGGCTGGCTACAGTGATAATGTCTCTACCTCTCAGGTTGTAGCAGCCCTAGAAGAAGAAATCCACGAGCGTACTCGTAAGTTTATTGCTCGTTCAGCAACTAAAGCTGCCTACTCACTGGCTGACATTCTTGATGAACCCACTCAAATGGGTGCTAAAGAGCGTATTGCTGCTGCTAAAGACATTCTGGACCGTGGTGGTCTGGTTAAAACTGAGAAGCTTGAAGTCACTTCTAACAACCCCTTGTTCATTCTGCCCTCAAAGCAAGAGGAAGACGAGTGATTGAGGATGAAGTAAGGGTCTACGGACCCGACAACAAGGGTCCCGTTAAGTGGACTCCTATTGTAAGGGTTGGAATGACCATCCCTTTTGGCTACATGCAAGACCCAGAGGATGAGAATTTACTACTCCCTGTTGAATCTGAACTAGAAGCACTAGAGGAAGCCAAAAAATACCTCCTACGGTATGGCTCCCGCACCGTGGCCAACTGGCTATCAGAGAAAACAGGACGCTACATCTCCCACACGGGACTGATTAAGCGCGTAAAGAGTGAAAAAAGACGTCATGCCCAACTCAGCTACACCAAACAACTCATTAAACGCCTCGAAAAGGCAATTAAAACGGCCGAAAAACTCGAGCAAGGTAGTCTTGGAGCTACCGCTGACAGTACCAGCGACTCCGAAACCCCCGGAGATTGATATTGCCAAGGCGCAGGACATTATCTTCCAGCCTAACCCCGGCCCTCAGACTGCATTTCTCTCTGCTGCAGAGCAAGAAGTGCTTTATGGGGGTGCTGGTGGCGGCGGTAAGTCCTACGCAATGGTTGCAGACCCTGTTCGCTTCTTCAACAACCAGTTTTTCAAGGGTTTGTTGGTTCGACGTACCACTGAAGAGCTACGGGAACTGATTTCGGTCTCTAAACAACTCTTTCCTCGGGCTATTCCGGGGATTAAGTGGTCAGAACGTGATCGTACTTGGACTGCTCCCACTGGTGCTAGCCTCTGGATGAGCTACCTTGAGTCTGAAGATGACGTTTTGCGCTATCAGGGTCAGGCTTTTAGCTGGATTGGTTTTGACGAACTTACTCAGTGGCCTACGCCCTATCAGTGGAACTATATGCGGTCTCGTTTGCGTACAACTACGTCTTCGGGACTAAAGCTGTATCAACGTGCTACTACAAACCCCGGTGGTCCCGGCCATGCTTGGGTTAAGAAGATGTTTGTTGATCCTGCTCCACCTAATACGCCATTCTGGGCAGTTGACCCAGAGACTGGGGAAGTACTTAGCTTCCCGAAAGAGCACTCGAAAGCGGGACAACCGCTTTTTAAGCGTAAGTTCATCCCTGCTACCCTGTTCGACAACCCCTATCTAGCAGAAGACGGACTTTACGAAGCTAACCTGTTGTCTCTTCCAGAGCATCAGAGACGTCAACTCCTTTACGGGGATTGGGACATTAATGAAGGCGCAGCATTCCCTGAGTTTAATCGTAACATACACGTTGTGGAACCCTTCGATATACCCTCTTCTTGGCCTAAATTTAGAGCGGCTGACTATGGTTATGGGTCCTACACTGGTGTCCTATGGTTTGCAGTGGCTCCGTCTGAACAGCTAGTTATCTACCGTGAGATGTTTGTCTCTAAGGTAACTGCTTGGGACTTGGCCGATATGATCCTCGAAGCAGAGGATGGGGACAAGATTCGTTACGGAGTCCTCGACTCTTCGTTGTGGCATAACCGTGGTGACCGTGGTCCTAGCCTTGCAGAGCAGATGAATAGCAAGGGTTGTCGTTGGCGTCCTTCGGATCGCTCTAAAGGTTCCCGTGTTGCTGGTAAGAACGAAATCCACAGACGTCTGCAGATTGATGAGTACACTGGGGAACCCCGTATTGTCTTCTTCAACACCTGCACTAACGTAATCTCTCAGCTACCTTCACTACCGTTAGATAAAAATAACCCCGAAGACGTTGATACTAACTCAGAAGACCACTTGTATGATGCTCTCAGATACGGTATTATGTCTCGTCCTAGAAGTGGTCTTTTTGACTATAATGCTTCTAGCAGCCGTGGCTTTGTAGCTGCCGACCCTACTTTTGGATACTAAGGAAAACTAAATGGAAGTTAATGACCGCCTCATGATGGACGATGGAGTCTCTTCGTCTATCGGTGATAAGAAAGAGGGTTCTACAGACAAGCCTGTTGGCCGTGTCTACTCTTATGTCACTGAACGATTCCAACGTGCTCGTGATGCTCGTCGTGGAGAAGAGACTCGGTGGCTGCAAGCCTATCGCAACTATCGTGGCCTCTATGACCCAAGCATGCAGTTTACTGAGACTGAACGTTCTCGTGTGTTTATTAAGGTAACCAAGACTAAAGTGCAGGCTGCTTACGGGCAACTCTGTGAAGTCATGTTTGGCTCCAACCGCTTCCCTATCTCCATTAACCCCACCACGCTGCCTGAGGGCGTTGCTGAGACGGTTTACCTTGATACGGGACCCCAGACCTCACCGATGGCTCAAGGGGCTGCTATGGGCGCTCCTGCGGCCCCTCAGGGCATGCCTAGCCTGCTTCCGGGTGAAACCATGCCGGAACTCAAGGTTCGCCTTGGTGGTCTGAAGAAAGAACTGGACCCAGTTAAGGACAAAATCAAAGAAGGTCCCGGTACTGGCCAAGGTCAAGTTCCGATCTATCCTGCCTTGGAATCTGCCAAGCGTATGGAGAAGAAAATCCATGACCAACTGGAAGAGTCGAACGCTAAGAAGCACCTCCGCTTCTCTGCTTTTGAATGCTCTCTGTTTGGTACTGGTGTGTATAAAGGTCCCTTCGTTGTAGACAAAGAATACCCTCGCTGGGATGATAAGGGTGAGTACGATCCGGTTATCAAAGTTGTTCCTCAGACAAGCTATGTCCCGGTCTGGAACTTCTATCCTGATCCTGATGCTGCTACTGTAGAAGAGTGTGAGTTCATCATTGAACGTCACAAAATGTCTAAGTCCCAGCTTCGCTCTTTGAAGCGTCGTCCTATGTTCCGTGCTAGTGCTATCAATGATGCTCTCATTGGTGGTGAAAGCTACTTGAAAGAGTGGTGGGAACAGCAGATGGAAGATGACGAAACGACTCCTAACCCGGAGCGCTACGAAGTGCTTGAGTTCTGGGGCTACGTGGATGTTAAGCTTCTGCAAGAGATGAATGTACAAATCCCCAAGGAACTGGCTAAGGCTGAACAAGTCTCTGCCAACATCTGGATTTGCAACAACGAAGTTCTCCGTTTGGTTCTGAACCCGTTCAAGCCTGCCTATCTGCCCTATTATGCTGTTCCGTACGAAGTTAACCCCTACTCGATCTTCGGTGTGGGTGTGGCTGAAAACATGGACGACACTCAAACCCTGATGAACGGTTTCATGCGTATGGCAATTGACAACGCTGCCTTGTCTGGTAGCTTGCTGATTGAAGTTGATGAAACTGCACTGGTTCCGGGTCAAGACCTCAGCATCTATCCGGGTAAGATTTTCCGCCGTGATGGAGGTGCTCCGGGTCAAGCTATCTTTGGTACGAAGTTCCCCAACGTCTCGCAGGAAAACATGCAGATGTTTGACAAAGCACGTCAGCTTGCTGATGAATCGACTGGCTTCCCCTCGTTTGCTCACGGGCAGACTGGTGTCAGTGGTGTTGGTCGTACTGCCTCGGGCATCTCTATGCTGATGAGCGCAGCTAACGGTTCTATCCGTACTGTTGTGAAGAACTTCGATGACTACCTTCTGGCCCCTCTAGGTAAAGCCCTCTTCCACTTCAATATGCAGTTTGACTTTGATGAAACCATCCAAGGCGATCTGGAAGTTAAGGCTGAAGGCACTGAATCCCTGATGGCTAACGAAGTTCGTAGTCAGCGTCTGATGCAGTTCTTGGGTATCGTGCAGAACCCTGTGCTGGCTCCATTTGCTAAGATGGATTACATCCTACGGGAGATTGCTCGTAGCATGGACCTTGATCCTGATAAAGTCGCTAACTCTATGGCTGCTGCTGCAGTCCAAGCAGAAATGCTTAAACAGTTCCAAGCCCCAATTCCCGAAGCTCCCCCCGGTGAGATGGGTGCTGGTGCTCCCCCGCCTGCTGGAGTCCAAGCTCAGGATACCACAGGTTCAGGGGGCGGCAATATGGGCACAGGTAGTGTCCCTACTCCCGGTGAACCGGGCTTCTCAGCTAACACTGGGGGCGTCCAGTGAGCCTAAAGTTACTCGTTAACGACGATAAAATCTACTCTGCCTTTCAGGAATACCTTGATGGGCAGATTGCTTCACAACAGAAGATACTCGAGTTCCACACGGAGCCTACAGTTATCTATAAAGCTCAGGGTGCACTAGCTGTCCTGCGCAAGCTTAAAAATCTAAGGGAATCTGTTAATCAAAATGGATAACACAATGAACAAACTCTTTGCTGAAGGTGGCCTCAACACTGGTGACGCTGCAACTGATCCCGTAAGCGGGAATGAAGTGCCTCCGGGTTCTATGCCTGAAGAAGTTCGGGATGATATTGATGCCAAACTTTCGGGTGGGGAGTATGTGGTCCCTGCTGATGTTCTCCGTTTCTACGGTGTAGCTTTCTTTGAGAAGCTCCGTAAGAAGGCCAAAGATGGTCTGGCAGAGATGGATGCTGATGGTCGTATCGGTGGCGGTGGTGACCCGGAACAAGAGGATGACTTCCCCTTCTCCGAAGATGAACTGATGACTGCTGACGAAGAAGATGACATGGAGTTTGCTGAAGGTGGTGCTGTCCCCTTCAACCCTAACCAGTATATGTTTGGTGGTCAACAGATTCCCTTTGGTCAAGCAACGACTCAAACTAACCAAACTGCTCCCTCTGGTATGGAGACTAAGACCTACGTGAATGCTCAAGGGCAAACCATGCAGGTTCTCTTTATCAATGGCCAACCTGCTGCACCTATTCCGGCTGGCTTTAGCCCTCAGGGTTCTACTCCTGCTACCCCGGCTACGCCTGCAACTACCCCTGCTAAGCCTGCGGAAGTTAAGACTCCCGGCTCTGAAGAGCGTCGTAACGCTGGCATGACGGGAAGAGAACAAAAAGGGAACAGTGAGACTGGCCGTACTTGGGACCCCGGTGTTAACTTCAAAGACCCTGCTGCGGTAGAGAAGTATGTGTCTGGTGAACTTAACCAAGCAAACCGTTATGGCCAAGTTGGTAGCGGTGTGGGTCAGCTTTTGGCAGGCCCCATTGGTGGTGTTCTCGCAGGTATGGGTACCGCTGGTACTCAGGTTTCTAACGCTCGTGCTGCTGCTATCATTGCTCGTGCACAAGGTAACGTAGAACTTGCAGACAAACTCGACACTCAAATCAACAGCTACGTTGATAGCAAAGGCTTAGGTGGTAAGTTTGTTCTGAATGCAATTGCTAGCGGTGAATTGAAAGCCAAACGTTATCTCGCTTCTCAGGGTGCTGCAACTACGGGTGACCCTTTGACTCGTGCAACTGCTGTATCTGCTGCAAGTAAGAACCCCGGTACTGGTAACGTTATTGCTACCAAGACTAAGGATGATCGTGGTACAGGCCCTGCTAAAACTGGGGCTAACAAAGATACTAAATCTCCTAGCGGTAGCGTCTCTTTCTCTGCGGCTAAAGATAAACCTGCCTCTAAGCCTGCTCCCTCTAAAGATAAACCCAAGTCGGGTGGAAACTTCAAAGGTGGCCGTGCAACAGGTGGTTTGGTACAAAGACGTAAATAGTGTTTGACAGTACGTCAATTATAGTTTAGATTAAGAGTTCTAGGCTACTCAGGTCCAAAAGACTTGACCCCATATTGGAGAATAACAGAATGGCTGCACTTCAAGCAGTAAAGACAGAACGAGTTGCTGGTTTCGTGGATACAGGCTATAATCGCCGTAATCAACAGCGCATTAAGCAGGAAGAAGAAGAGCTTGAGGCTCTCATGAAACTGCAACGAGGGGAAGCTCCTGATGAAGAGGCTCAGGATGAAGCTCCTGCTGCTCCTAAGGACGAAGCTCCTCCGACAGACGAAAAGGGTTGGCAGAAGCGTTACAGTGATCTTCGCCGTCACACTGCTGAGAAAGACAAAGAGTGGCAAAAGAAGCTCGATGATCTGGAAGCACGACTGACTAATACCTCTGCTATTGTACCCCCGGCATCGAATGAAGACCTTGATGCTTGGATTAAGCAATACCCGGAAATCGCTTCTATCGTTAAGACCTTGGCTGACAAAGCTGCTGAAGAGCGTTTTAAGGATGCTGACACTGAACTTCAAGAACTGCAGACGATGCGTCTTGATGCAAAGCGTGAGAAGACTGAAGCTGCTATCCGCAAGAAGCATCCTGACTTTGACGATATCAAAGAGTCAGACGAATTCCATGACTGGGCTGAAGAGCAGCCTAAGCTAATCCAAGATGCTATCTACGAAACCCTTGATGATCCGGGTGCTCTTATCCGTGCTCTTGATCTTTACAAAGCCGATAAAGGGCTGACTCCAAAAGATCGTAAGCAAAAGGAAAAAGAAGCTGCTGGTATCATTGGAACTCGTAATAGCAAGCCTGCTATCGACAGTGATGAAGGTGGCATGATTTTCTCTGAATCCCAAGTCAATCGCATGAGTGATAAGGAATATGAGAAAATGGAGGAGAAAATCCTCGAAGCAATGCGTACTGGCAAATTTAAATACGATTTGTCGGGCGGAGCACGTTAAAAGCTGTTGACAACAGTTCTTAATGTTGTATAACTAGGAACATGACGAGAGGCCCCCTTAATGGACTTACCCTCTCGTCAATTCAATCTGTGTCTGGCTGGTGCCAGCTTTGGTCTCCAAAACCAAAAGGTAGAGTTCGATTCTTTACACAGGTGCCACTACTTCGTTGCTCAATAGCTCAATCGGTAGAGCACCCGACTGTTAATCGGGCGGTTACTGGTTCGAGGCCAGTTTGAGCAGCCAAAAGCTAAAACAATACCAAGACTCACCTGATTGAGTATAGGCCCGTAATATGATGGTTGGCCGACCTGATTGAGACGCACCCTAGAAATGATCAGCCTCTTAGCAGTATGTTTAGCTTCTAACCAAAGCCAAACTTATTTATAATGGAGACTCATCATGGCTTTTCAAGCGGCTCCCGGTTGGGGCAACCTGCCTAACGGCAACTTCTCCCCGGTCATCTATTCCAAGAAGGTCCAAATGGCCTTCCGTAAATCGACCGTTGTGGGTGATATCACGAACTCGGACTACTTTGGCGAAATCGCTGAAATGGGCGACTCGGTGAAGATCATCAAGGAACCGGAAATCTCGGTTTCGGCGTACGCTCGTGGTACGCAAGTTCAGGCTCAAGACCTGACTGACGAGGACTTCTCGCTGGTCGTGGACAAGTCGAACTACTTTGCTTTCAAAGTTGACGATATCGAAAAGAAGCATTCGCACGTTAACTTCATGGACATGGCTACGAACCGTGCCGCCTATCGTCTGGCTGACCAGTACGACCAAGAAGTTCTGGGCTACCTGTCGGGTTACTCGCAGACCGCTCTGCATACCAATGCTGGCGCTGTGAACACCGTGACTAACGGTACCAAGGCTATCACGACCGCTGGTTCGGACGAATTGCTGGCTTCGATGAAGCTGTCGCGTCCCTCGTTCGGCAACATCTCGACTGCTGGTGCAGTTGGTGATGCTATCCCGGTTGCTACCCGTCTGCCGGGTGCTACGGCTCTGCCGACGACTCACGTCTCGCCCACCATGCTGGTGAACCGTATGAACCGTCTTCTGGACGTTCAGAACGTTGACAAAGCTGGCCGTTGGCTCGTGATCGACCCGATCATGATGGAAATCCTTGCTGACGAAGACTCGCGCTTCCTGAACGCTGACTACGGCGACTCGGGTGCTCTGCGTAACGGTCTGGTCATCAAGAACTGGCAGGGCTTCCGTGTGTATGTCTCGAACAACCTTCCTTCGGTTGGTACGGGTGCTGCTACGGTTGGTACCGCTGCTCAGTCCGCCAACTACGGTGTGATTGTGGCTGGTCATGACTCGGCTATCGCTACGGCGGAGCAGATCAACAAGACCGAAACCTATCGTGACCCGGATTCGTTCGCTGATATCGTTCGCGGTATGCACCTCTATGGCCGGAAGATTCTGCGCCCCGAGGCCATCACCGTTGCTCGTTGGAACCTCGCCTAAGGTCTCTGGGGGGTCATTAAGTTGACCCCCTCAACTTCTCTCTCAAAGGAAACTTTTAAATGGCTATCTCTCAATCTCTGCGTTCGCGCGCTGTGGTGGTCGAGAAGGTTGTGACTCTGGCGGCTACTTCGGGTACTGCTGTTGGTCCTGCCGTCCCGGCTGGCACTCTGGTTCTTGCTGCTGGTCTGCAAGTGCTGCAAGCTGTTCCCTCGGTGACGACCTATACGGTCAACATCACTGACGGTACGACTACTTTTGGTTCGGCTCTGAACATCAACAACGTTGCTGCTAACACCATCCGTGTTGGTACGACTGCTGGTCTGGCTGCTGTGGCTGAAACCATTGACGCTGTGACGACCATCTCCGGTGCTCCGGGTGCTATCCGCGCTCGTGTCTTCGGTGTGGTTATTGACCTGAACGAATCGGTTAAAGCTGCTGAAGTGGCTGACCGCGACGTTCTCGCCTAATCTTAACTAACCTTTAGGGGGGTTCTTGGTGATATATCCAAGGCCCCCTTATGTCTATAAAGGACTGGTGCAATGCCTCTTCTCGCTGATCGGGTCTATGACCTTGGTTTGAACGTTCTTGATACGGAAGCTAACGCTCTGTACATCTGCAACGCTGAACCTGCAACCTATACCGCAGCCACTGTCACGAACGCTCTGGGCAGTGCAACTGGTGGTGCTTATACTGGTATCGGTGCTCCCGCTGCTGGTACTCCTAACGGTCGTCAAGTGACCGTCAACGCTATTACTGCTGGTTCTGTGACTGGTACTGGTACGGCTAGCCACTATGCAATTGTGGACACGGTTAACTCCCGTCTGCTTGCTACTAGCTCTCTCACTGCCACTCAAGCTGTAACCTCTGGTAACACTTTCACTCTGACTGCTTTCACTATCCGTATCCCTGCTGCGGTGTAATAAATGGCCATTAAACACAAGTACCAAACTGCAACCCCCAACAATCCTGCGGAAGAAATCTCGTCGGATGAATGGAATGATGTTCATACGCTGCCAATGATCACTGCCTCTGCGGCAGGGACTGATGCGGCTACTGCTACAAACATCACTCAGGTTGGTCTTGTGGTGGTCACTGCTGGCTCTGGTGGGATTAGACTTCCTGCTGGTGTTGCAGGAGATACAATCTATGTTCGTTCGGATGTGACCCTCAACGTATACCCCCCGGCTGGGGCAACCATCACTGCTGGTAACTCGACTGGTGGTGGTTCTGTTGTTAACATCCCTACTCAACAACTCCTTTCAGTTTTCTACCTTAACGCGACTACCCTTATTGCAAACCGCTCTGCTAGATTTTCTACGGACTTGCCGCAAGCTCTGGGTACGGCTGCTACAGGTACTTCAGATTCCACTGCACGTGTAGATCACGTACACCCTATGCCCACTCTTACTCAGGTATCAACTTATCTGAACGTGTTGGCTACTGGTGCTCACCTTGGTCTAGGCCGTGCTCCTGTTGATAACACTACCTTTACCTCTTTGTCGATGGATGGTACCTCGGGTGCTATCATGGACTTCTACGCTAACGGTGCCTTGAGGGGTCGTTCCTTTGCTGGGACTGGCTCTATGGTCTTCTCGGCTAACGGGGCTTCTACACTCCTCCGTTTTGATACCAACTCCACTGAACGTCTTCGTATTGAAGCTAACGGTGCTTGGGGTCTTGCTGGTGCAAACTACGGAACTGCTGGTCAGGTACTGACCTCCAATGGTAGTGCTGCTGCTCCTACTTGGCAGACTGTCTCCGGTGGTGGTGGTGGCGGACCTACAATCACCTTCCCGGAACAAGGGACTGAACCTGCGGCTCCTGCTGCTGATAATGGTGTGCTCTATGCTTTTGATCAAGGTGGGCGGACTATGCCTATGTGGCGTAACCCCCTTGATAGATCATACCCGCTAGCCGCGCACAGATTCTTTAAGAATGGTGCTTATTGGCGTGGTGGTAACGGCGCTACTGCTACCTCTCTGTCAGTTGTTGGTACGATGCCTTTTACGGCTGTTGCTGCTACTACAACCACTCCTGCCCTAGCTACTACCAACATCTTTACTCAATCTATTCGTAGCCGATACACTACCAACACCACCGTAGGTAACGTTATCTCAGTAAGGACTAACACACCTTTTGTTCATCGTGGTAGTGTTGCTGGCCTTGGTGGTTTCCATGCAGGTATGCGTTTTGGTTATTTTACTCTGACCAGTGCATATAGTGCTTTTCATGGTCTATGGTCAGGGACTGCTAACCCCGGTAACGTGAACTGGCTGACTGATACTGCAACTGGTCGTATTGGCCTTGTTTCTAGCGCTAACTCGGGTAACCTGCGTCTGGCTCATAACACTCAAGGTACGGCTCCTACGTTGATTGACCTTGGTGCTACCATGCCAGTTAACACTACTGATATGTATGAACTAGTTTTGTATTGTGGTCCTAACGCTTCCTCTGTAACTTACAAAGTTACTAACATGAATACTGCGGCTGTTGTAACTGGTACTATCTCTACCAACCTTCCTGCTAACACCCAATTCCTTGGTCTAATGTCTACAATGGTCTGCACTAACGGTGTTGCTGTGTCTTATGACTTTGTTGCAGGCTTTGTTGAATCTAACACCTAATTAAACGGAAACCCTAAGTGGCATTGTTTGATAGATCACTATTTGATCCTGCTATCTTTGATACTAGGATCGATCTAAGCGCTAACAACATTGCCACGGGGAGTCCAACTCTTGGCAACCCTGTACTTGTTGCTGTTGGTGGTGCGGCTAACCTTACTGCCAACAACATTACAAACGGTGCACCAGTACTTGGCAATGGCACTATTGCTCAACGTTATGTACTGACCTCTAACAACATCACTAACGGTGCTCCTGTACTGGGTACCTCTGCTGTTGCTCAGAAGCATGCACTAACTGCCAATAACCTGACTAATGGTGCGCCTGTCCTCGGTAACGGGACTATGGTTGTCGTCAGGAACCTGACTGCTAATGGTATCACCACTGGCGCTCCGGTGTTGGGTAACGGGACTGTAGCACAGCGTCATGTGCTTACTGCTAACAACCTTGTAACTGGTGCTCCGGTTCTAGGAAATGGTACGGTAGCTCAGACTCAAGTTCTGACTGCGAATAACATCACTACGGGTGCCCCAGTTCTGGGTAACTCGACAATAGCTCAAAAGCATGCCTTTATTGCTGTAGCTATTACTAACGGTGCCCCTGTGCTGGGGAATGGGTCTATCGCTCAGGCCCATGTGTTGAATGCTAATGGTATTACCAATGGTGCACCAGTACTGGGTAATGCTACAATTGACAGTGGGGCTGCTAGCCTAACTGCTAATAGCATTCTTACAGGCGCTCCTGTACTGGGTAATACCACCCTTACTCAGCGTCAGGTTCTTGCTGCTAATGGTATCACCACTGCTGCGCCCATCTTGGGCAATAGTACGGTAGCACAGAGACACGCTCTTACTGCCAACAATATCACCAATGGTGCACCTGTTCTTGGTAATGGCTCTCTAGCCGCTATCTCTAACTTTACTGCAACTGGTATTGTTAATGGTGCTCCTGTTCTCGGTTTGGGGACAATCACCCAGAGACACTCTCTGAATGCTAATGGCATCACTACTGGTGCCCCTGTACTTGGTACTTCTGCAATTACCAGTGCTGCAGCGCTTCAAGCTTCCTCTATTGAAGCTGGTGCTCCTGAACTTGGTCAACCGACTTTCTCTGCTATTGTCGTCCTGACTGCAAATAACATTGTCAATGGTGCAGTTAGTAATGGTAATCCGCTCATTTTTAACTATAACTTGGCTCAGTACCAGAATGGTTATAATCGTAATCGGACAATCATTATTGGTCAAAAAGAACAAGAACCTCGTGTTGCCACTGTACTAGCAGAGACTAGAAAAGTTATTACACAAAACCCTGATCAAAGTCGGGTTGTCTATGTGACGAAAGAAAATAGGACTATCCAGATATGAGCTTTAAGTGGCCTAATAAAGACCCTCAGGAAACTCTAGATTATAGCATTGACTGGTCTAGGTTTCTTGGGACTGACACGATTACTGGCATCACGTGGTTTATCTCAGGGGCTTCTGGGGTAGACACTGAGATTACTTCTGCTGGACAAACTGTAGAAGGTCTGACTGCAGTCAACTACACCTCCGCGTCTATGACCACGACTATCCTACTTGGTGCAGGTACTACGAATGCTACCTACCGTGTCACTTGCCGCATTACTACTTCCTCTGGGCTAGTCTCTGAGAGAACTGTACGAATCAGTATTAAGGACCTCTAAATGGCTTACGACTTTCTTGGCCTAGTAAATGACGTAAATAGGCTTGTAAACGAAGTAGAACTGGACTCTAGTAACTTTGCTAGTGCTTCTGGTTTCTACTCTACAGCTAAGCTGGCTGTTAATAGTGCTATCCGTCAGATCAACTTCATGCAATTCGAGTGGCCGTTTAACCATGTAGAGCAAGAAGAAACTCTTGTTGCTGGTACTACCCGCTACTCTTTCCCGAATGATATTAAGACTCCTGATATGGACACCTTCCGTATCAAGAAAAATACCACTCTTGGTAATGAAACTAGTCGTTTAAAGATACTTGCATACGAAGAGTACCTTGACAAGTTTGTTGATCAAGAGTATGATTCCTCTACTTCAGGTCGTGGGATTCCTCGTTACGTATTCCGTACTCCTGACAATGGTTATGGGTTTGTTCCTAACCCTGACAAAAACTATGAGTTGGTTTACGAGTATTTCCGTCTTCCAGTTGATCTAGTGAATGCCACTGACATTCCTACGGTCCCGGAAAACTTCCGTAGCATTATTGTTGATGGTGCTATGGTCTATGTCTATTTGTTCCGTGGTAACACTCAAGATGCTGCACTGATGGATCAATCCTTCAAAGCTGGTATCCGTGATATGCGTACCATCTATATTAACCGCTACGACTATGTGCGTAGCACCATGATCCAGAGACCTTCTACCTCTGGCGAATTTGCGAGACTTTAATGCCGACTACTTGGGAAACATTTCCAATCGAGTTTAGAGGGGGTTTGATTTCAAACGTCAGCCCTCTTCAACAAGGTATTAACAACGTTGGTTCTGCCACTCAATTGCAGAATTATGAACCTGCTAAAGGTGGTGGTTATGCAAAAATTAAAGGCTTCACTAAAGCGTACACTACAGGCGTTAGTGGTAGTGGTCGTCTTCTGGCTGTCGCAGTTGTGGATGCAGCTAAAACAGTAGCTATCCGTAGCAACGGGACGTTTAGTCAGTATTGGTATAACACTGGCTCGGGGTGGACCTCGGCTGGTGTAGCTGCAGGTATTGGTGGTCGTGCACGTTTCTCACGCTTTAACTTTGATGGTACTGCTAAGATTGTCTTTGTAGATGGTGTGAATGCTCCTGCAGTGTATAACACTAGCTCCAATGCTCTTACCTTTCTAACAACTGCTCCTGCTGAAGTTCTTGCAGCCACTGCTGTTGCAGAGTTCAAGAGCCATATGTTCTATGCTAAAGGTGATATTCTTAGCTGGTCAGCCCCTTTTGTTGAAAGTAACTTTCTTGTAGCAAGTGGTGCAGGTAGCCTGCGTGTTGGTTCTGAGATTACTGGTCTAACTGTCTTCCGTGATACTCTGATCATCTTTAGCCAGAACCGTATTCAACAGTTGACTGGTTCTAGCGTAACGGACTTTACTCTCAAGCCTATTACTGAGGATATCGGTTGTATTGATGGTTTCACCATTCAGGAAGTTGGTGGGGATATTATGTATCTCGCCCCTGATGGTCTACGCTTGCTGAGCGCTACCGACAGGAATAATGACTTTGCTCTGGAAGTCTCGTCCGACCCTATTAACAAAGATGCCAACGCTTTTCTAAATAATGGTGGCGACTTCTGCAGCATGGTTATCCGAGAGAAAGCTCAGTATCGTATCTTCTCTTACATTGCTTCTGAAACTCAGAACACTGCTAAGGGATTGTTGGCGACTAAGTTCTCGGACCAAGGTTCTTCTAGGATTGAATGGGCAACTCTAAAAGGTATTCGAGTTTCTGCTTGTGATAGTCTTTACTCTGGTAGCTCTGAGCGTATTGTCTTTGGTAACGATCTTGGTTTTGTGTATGTGCTGGATAGTGGTTCAAGCTTTGATAGCCAGCCTATTGAGGCTATCTATGAATCTCCCTACATGCCGATCCAAGACCCTCAGATCAGAAAGACCTTCTACAAGCTAACTCTGTATGTTACTCCTACTGGTGCTCTGAATATCACTTGCAACATCAAATACGACTTTGGAAAAGTGAATGGTATTCTTGTAGTCCAGCCCCCAGCTATCCCCTTTACTGCTACAGGTACTGCAGTCTTTACTTACGGTAGCTCTGGTGCAGTGTATGGTACAGCGACCTACGGTGGTGAACTAGATAAGGTCTATTCTAAGATGATGATTGGCTCTGGCCGCACATTCTCTATCCGCCTCGAAGACAACTCAACTAACCCTTCTCATACTCTCGACTCTGCTATTGTAGAGTTCAAACCTCTAGACAGACAATAAGGTAATATAATGGCTGGTTACGTTCGTAATGATACAGCAAACAACATTTCCAACGGGAGTGTTATTGACGCTGATGACCTCGATGGCGAATTCAACGCTATTGAAGGTGCTTTCAATGCGGGTACTGGTCATACCCATGATGGTACTGCAGGCTCTGGTGGTCCGATCCTTCGCATTGGTCCTACTCAAGATGTGATTGCTGGTGCTACTACGTTGCTTCCTAAAACGAACAACGTAATGGACCTTGGTTCTCCGACCTTTAAGTTTAAGGACTTGTATATTGATGGTGTGGCTAACCTTGATGCTGTCGTGGCTACTACTGCAGATATCAATGCTGGCACTATTGATGCTACTGTTATCGGTGCTACAACCCCCGCAGCCGCCACTGTAACGACTCTTAACGCTACCTCTGGTGTAGTCAGTGCCAACTCCACTAGTGCTGCTCTACGGGTCACTCAGGTTGGTACTGGGGATGCACTCTTGGTTGAAGACTCCACTAACCCGGACGCTTCTCCTTTTGTCATTAACGCTGTAGGGGATGTGGGTATTGGTACTACGACTGTGCCAAACACTCCGAACTACGCTAATCTAATCATGAGCAGCGCTAACGGTGGTAACATTGAGTTTCGTGTAAGTGGCACTCTTGTGGGGGAGCTTTACAGTAGCTCTGGTGGTACTCTCCGTATGGGTACTCAGGGTGCTAACTCTCTGTATCTTCGTACTAACGACGCAGACCGTCTTGAAATTGATTCTCTGGGTAACGTGGGTATGGGTACTACCATCTCCACTGTTGCAGGTTA